>Ga0207868_1000014_pt1 | contig 280799 bp, 241 predicted proteins | sample Passage237B_FD_187370 | JGI IMG/M metagenome (GOLD analysis project Ga0207868, IMG submission 187370) | Cellulose adapted compost microbial communities from Newby Island Compost Facility, Milpitas, CA, USA - Passage2 37B (SPAdes) (version 3) ...
GGCGTAAATTTCTTTCTCTTTTTGACACTTGTCATAGATCACCTCTATCGGTAGTTTAACCACCTTAACGAGGTGTCCGGTAGGATTGGACCACTTCAGAGCTTACGATTGGAGATCATATATGTACGATAAATATGACAGGCACTCTCATTAAGTAAAACTACCCATTTTTTAGAGTAGTCTATTGAAAGTTTTCAACATTTTTTTATTTTTATTGTTAACCGTCACTAGACTAACTCCCGCTAGATCTGTTGATTTAAGTGCCAGATCTTTTCAATGTACCTGAATCTGCTTAAACCGATTAAATCCCCCAATATGAGCTTGCCTTTATTGTCCACACCAGCAAAAGTTGATGTTTTTTTATTCCCGGCAATGTAGTCGGCAAATTATTTATTTCAACAAATTCTGACCAGAGCGGATATTAACCAATGCACTCCTCTTTGTTTTGTTGCAAAACAGCAATTGCTGTTATTAGAAATTTCTGCAAAAGTATCTTTCATTATTTTCTGTAACCGGTTTACTCGCTCTTTTTGGAAAAGAGGCATGCTTATAGGTCTTAAACGTTCGATGCTGGCAGCAAACGAGTTGGCAATCAGTGGGATTTTGGGAGTTCTGGTTATTCTGGTTGGCTCAGCCGTGCTTTCAGGATTGTCTTCCGGTATTAATGTGTTGTTTTGGACTGGATTGGCAATGTTGTTGTGGGCTTATGTATGGTTGCAGGCATGGCAGCGGCGGGATTTGAATCGGGAAAATTTCGATTCTCCCTGCTTAACCAACTTAGGCTGGGCAAATCGGCTGACGTTATTGCGCGGATGGCTGATCGCACTCACTGGTGGTTTTCTGTTACAACCTTTGCCTTACGGCATTGCCGCATGGTTGCCGGGCGCACTGTATGGTGTTGCGGCAATATTGGATCGAGTGGATGGTAGTGTTGCGCGACGAAGCGGTAGAACCACGTTACTAGGTAAAGAACTGGATACCGAAATGGATGCTCTAGGTTTACTGGTTGCACCATTGCTTGCACTCATCTACGGGAAGTTCCATTGGAGCTTTCTGACAGTAAGTCTTGCTTATTATGTATTTATGGCCGGACTTAAGTGGCGCCGTCACAAAAACCTACCGGTCTATCCCCTGCCCCCCAGCACCTTGCGACGTACATTGGCCGGGTTTCAAATGGGATTTGTTGCGGTGGTGTTATTACCACCTTTTCCAAACGCGATAACCCTTTGGCTTGGTTTTATTTTTATGGTGCCGATTTTAATTGGTTTTTTGTTTGACTGGTTTGCCGTATCCGGTTATGCAACAGTAAACCATTTTCGCGCTCAATTGGCGGCATGGAGCTATGGCTTTTTTCAACCACTACTACGCGTTTTGGTTGCGTTATTGATTGCATATGGAATTTTCTTTGATAGTTTTTCCTTTCCCATACTATTTGGCATATTAGCGTTGTTGATTATTGCCGGCATAGGAGCACGAACAGCCGCAGGTGTGCTGTTACTATGCTGGAGTGCGACCTACAGCCCCCTCGCCCTCGATTGGGTAGATGTTGTATGGCTTATGGCAATTACTGGCATTTTGCTATTAGGAGCAGGTCAACTCACTCTTTGGCGCAAAGACGATTTGTGGGTGGATCGAGCTTAAAGCTCGTGCCTGTAAGATGCCCAACAGGTTGCGTTTTCCCAAAGCTTTACCGTAAGTGCCTGCGCTCCGGCGGTCGGTTTAATTTCGGCGATCAATTTTTCGCTGATAATTCGACTGAAGTGTTCAATACTGGGATTCAAACCCGTAAATTCCTCTTTTTCATTAAGCAGCGAATCGCGGAAATAATCGATGATTTTTTCCAGTGCAGCTTCCACATCTACTATATCCACCAAATACCCATGCTGGTCTAGTTGATTTCCTTCGATACTGACTTCCGCCACATAGTGATGTGCGTGAGGGAAATTTTCCGCTCCCCAATCACCACCAACGAGAAAATGGCGGGCAATAAAATCGCGACTGACTGCTAATGTGTACATAAATAATCTCTAATAAGTGAATACAGGTTGTAAACAATCTTCCGGCTGGCGATCGATCTGCGCATAGAGCGCTGCCGCATTTTTCAGCAGCTCTTTATGAGTAATCCATTGTTCCGGGGTAATATGCCGCAACATATCCCAGGTGGTTTGATAACGTCGCTCTTTGCTCCAGCGCCCGGCAAGTTCCGGCGCGATGGTGCTGACCTGACTAGTAATAACGCGCAAACGATTGCGATGGGCATCGCCGCCGAGCCATACAGGTGCGGATTTTTTGCCATACCAACTGCCGACCACAATACGGCTGGCAAAGCCGCTGAGTTCTATAGCGAGATTCAAAGCTTCCGGCACGCCGCTGACTTCATAAATTAAATCGGCTTTTTCGCGGTCACTTATACTTTGGGGATCAAAAGAGCTATTCGCACCGAGCTTTAGCGACCATTCACGTCGCGCGCCGATACGATCAAATGTCGTTATTTCTTTTAACGGAAATCGAGTTAAAACGCTGGTCAACAATAAACCAATAACACCTAGACCAAGAACCGCAATGCGTTCCCCCACCAAAGGCGCACCGTCGTGCACAAGATTAACGGCAGTCTCCATATTGGCAAAAAATACAGCGCGTTCGGCAGGAATATCCGGAGGAACTTCAATTAATTTGTCAACATACGAAATAAAATGACTGGCATGAGGTTGGAAGGCAAAAACCTGTTTGCCGAGCCAGGATTCCGCTACTCCGCTACCAATTTCAATAATTTTGCCGACGCTGGCATAGCCATATTGTAGCGGATAAGCACATTGCTCCTGCATTCCTGCAATGGTTGTGTCCAAAGACATGGATGAAGGAATTTGCCCTCGGTAAAGCAACATTTCTGTTCCAGGACTTACCGCAGAAAATTTTGTTTTTACTAGAACCTGACCAAGGCTGGGAATTGGCATCTCGGTTTTGCGCAGTTCCAATTCAAACGGTGCGGTAAACCAGAGTTGTTCCACTGCCGTCATACTTTTTGACTCCGGAGGCTTCCCCAAATAAGCAGATCATCATTTAAGCGTGCGCTTTGCACAGACTCGAGGTTGCTCACGTAATCCATATGAAGACTTTGCACGGCTCTATAACCTCCAATGAAACGCGGACAAATTGTCAGCACTAGAGCATCCACTAAACCGGCTTGAAGAAATGAGGTAATAATTTGTGCTCCACCCTCCACCATCAAACGCTTAATGCCACGTTCGTAAAGAAATTCCAGAGCGTGCTTTAAACATACCCGCCCTTCTTCATTGGCTTGCATTTGATAGATTTCGACTCCATCAAAACTTTTCATATCGGAACAAGTGGTCAGTACCCAGCAATTTTTTTCTGTGCGATGACACAAACGAGCAGCCATAGGAATGCGGCAGCGGCTGTCGAGAATAATCGGCTGCGGATTTTCACCTTGCCAGTGGCGCACCGTCAGCTGCGGGTCATCCGTTAGTACGGTGCCAATTCCAACCAAAATTCCATCGTGCAGGCTGCGCAGTTGATGGGTTATACGCATGGATTCTTCGCCGCTTAAAATCAATGGCTTGCGATCGCTGCGGGCAATACTGCCATCGAGACTCTGCGCATAACTGAGCGTGACGAAGGGGCGATTATGCGGTGATTTTTCCTGTTGAGAATTCAACAACCAAGATGACAAGACCTGATGAACATTCATTTGGCTACCATGAGTTAGAACACTCTCTGTATGAGTTAGAAAATTCCTCGAATGAGACAATTCCCCTATTTTCCTTCTCGCCCAGACTAAAGAACATGAACGACAATGAACGACAAAAGCGTCAGTGCCGATTTTGCCGCGCCGCTAACATATTAAACAGTGAGTAATTCTCTTTTTCGCCGAGAGACAGCAAGTTTTATGCCCCATTCTGATTCCGTGTTTTTCGCAATTCCAGGCAATATCAATACCTTAACTGGTGGTTATATATATGATCGCCAGATTATTGCTGGCTTACGCAACTGCGGTATTAAGGTTGAGCATCTGCCGTTATCCGCAGAATTTCCTTTTCCCAGCACTTCGGTATTGGAAAAGACTGCCGATTTATTCAGCAAATTGCCCGACAATTCCATTGTGATCGCCGACGGTTTGGCTTTCGGTGCTATGGCTGACATAGCGGAGCTTGAGGCTCGCCGCTTGCGAATTATTGCGCTTTGTCATCATCCGCTGGCGCTGGAAACAGGACTGGATAAGATCCGCGCAGACATGCTGCAGAGATCTGAGGTGCGCGCACTTGCAGCCGCCCAGGCGGTGATCGTAACCAGTTCGGCAACGAGGGATTTGTTGGTGCGCGAATTCCAGGTTGCAGAGCAAAAAATTCTGCTGGCCCCACCGGGTATAAGCGCTAGCGGAGATTCCACCATTCCATTTAAAACAGATGTTCAAATTCCAACACTGCTAACGTTGGCAACACTTACTCGTCGCAAAGGTCACGATGTTTTGCTAAAAGCCCTGGCGCAAATTCGGCACCTCTCGTGGCGCGCCCGCTTTGTCGGAAGTCGTGAACTGGACGCGGATTGGGCCGATTGGCTATTAGAGGAAACACGCCGTCTCGGTTTGGAAAGCCGCGTCGAGTTTGTCGGTACAGTGGCGGACCCGGAGGAGGAATTCAAGCGCGCGGATTTATTTGTTTTGCCATCGCGCTTTGAAGGATACGGCATGGCTTTTGCGGAGGCATTAGCGTTTGGACTTCCTATTGTTGGTGCTCACTCTGGCGCCGTGCCGGATGTGGTTAAAGAAGACGCAGGCATTTTGGTACCACCAGATGATCATTCAGCTCTGGCACGTGCACTGGAAAGGCTTTTGCTTGACCCAGAATTGCGCCAACGCATGCAAAAAGGTGCACAAAAAGCAGCGCTCGCTTTACCAGCATGGGAACAGAGTGTGGGCAAAATTGCCGAACTGATTGAGGCCCTGTAAAACATCGTTGCGAGGTTAATTATGAGTTTTTCGATTGCGTGGTTGGATCTGCGGGAACCAGCGGACCATGCAGCACGCGATCTGAATTTACTGCAAAGGAGTGTGGAGTGGCTTCGTCAAGCAAACCATGCGACTGTGGTGGATTTGGGTTCTGGTACAGGCTCTACACTACGAGCGTTCGGCGAGGCGGCAAAAACATTTCAATGGCGTTTAATCGATATTGATAAAACCTTGCTAAATGAAGCAAATCGTCGCCACAGTGATTTATCAATAACAATCCACCCTATTAATCTGACTGAAATTGAGCAGCTGCCATTGAAAAATGCCGCGCTGGTTAGTGCATCGGCTTTATTCGATTTGGCGTCCCGACAATTTTGTGATCGCTTAATCAAACGCCTGCAAACGCATAACATTGGACTTTACGCCGCACTCAATTATGACGGCGTAACTGGCTGGTGGCCGAATCATCCTGCGGATGAATTGATATTGAAATCCTTTAACCGCGATCAATTGCGCGATAAAGGATTTGGCCCGGCGCTGGGACCGGATGCCGCTTATTATCTCGCCGATCGTTTGCATATGTCGGGTTTTGACGTGTCGATAAAACCAAGTCCGTGGCATTTAGGCTCTGCAGAACAACAACTAACGGAAGAACTGGTGCGTGGCGTTGCATCCGCGGTTGTCGGAGACCCGTCACTGGATGCAAAGACCGTGGAGGATTGGCTGAATTTTCGTCTGGACAATGCAAAAGACGGCAGCTGCATCGTGGGCCACTTGGATCTTCTCGCCCTGCCCCGTTAATCCTCACCAGACATAGCCGAAATCAATTTTTCTCTGACTTCACTCATAGGCCACACCGGCCCCGCTTCCGCTGGAATCAATCCCTCGTTCCAGCCCCAGCTTTCCACCGCTGCGAGAATTTGCGGATTGCGCGTCAATAAATGTACTGGCACATCGCGATTGTCGTGATCTTCCGTCACCAACGGTGCAGGCTGATGATCACCAAATGCCAGTACCACAAGATTGTCATCCGCGTAATTGACCACGTAATCGGTTAAGGCTTCCAATGCATATTGGCTTGCCAAACGGAATTGATAGCGAATGCGTTTGGGATCGCGCCATACCACTTCCGGAGCGTCGCCACTTTCCGCTTGAGCGTTGAATATCTGCCCGTCACCAACATCTTCCCAGTCGATTAAATAAGGTACTGGCGTCCAAGGCGCGTGGGATGAAATCAAGGCAATTTCCGCCATTACTGGCGCACGGTTGTCAGCTTCCAATTCGTTACGGTGAAAAGCAGACAATGTGTATTGGTCAGGCATAGTGACCCAATTAAACGGTCTGCCCGCGTAACCGGAATTGTAGGCGTGATAAATATGGTCGTAGCCGTAATAGTCGCCTTCCGGCCAAGCCATTGTGATCGCCGGCATAACCGCTACGGTGCGCCAACCGGCATCGCGGAACAAACGATTCAGCGAAGGATATTCGCTCATCACCAAACTGTCGTAGCGCGTTTGACTGTCGACCCATAGTCCGGACATAACCGTTGCATGGGCGAGCCAACTTAATCCGCCTACGGTAGGAGACGTCAAATAAGCGCTGCGCATACCAATATTGGCTTCCGTTAGAGCTTTTTCGCGCTCCACCAGAAAAGGCCGAAACTCTGCAACAAATTCGGGTTTAGCCAATAAGGTCCGACCGTAGGATTCAATAAAAACAATCAATACATCCTTGCCGCGCAATTTGGCTAAAAAATCGGGAGTGTCTTTAATAGAATCTTCATGTGGTAAGGCTGCGCGAAATTCTCGAATATCGGTCAGGCTACGAAGAAAATTATCGATATGATGAGTTAGGTGAATCGATGCTCTTTGCACCGCGCGAGGTGATTCCGTCAGCTTTAAACCAATCCACGAGATGCCAATCGCTAAAATGAAAATGAATGTGAGTGTCGAGCGCTCGGGCAAAGAATCACGAAATTTCCTCAATAGCCATACAAACCCCCAGACAATTCCGCCAACCAATAAAACCAAGCCCGCAGCAATAGCATAGGCCACTATTTTGCCGAGCACGCCATCGAGCAGGTACACCGCATGCCGGAGAAGATAGGCATCCATAACCGGATTAAATGGCCGGGCATACACTTGGTGGGATACGGTGTCCGCTGCGATCAGAATTAACCTTGCGGCAAGCGCAATGGCAGTGGTTATCAGTACCAAGCGATTTGATGCACCGAATAACAGGAGAAGCCCTAATAAAGGCAATTCTAATGGTAATGCAAACAAAGCGTCCGCTTGAAAATACAGCAGGTTATCTGGCATCACCAAAATACAAAACAATATCGCCAGACTTAAAAGTAGCGGCAGCCTTAGATACGCTCTCAAACAGCACCCATATAAAGAAGCAAAGTGATTGACGAATTATAACGCTCCGCTTTTGCAAGCGTGACCAACTATTTTTGCCATAGGTTTCACTGTTAAAAATTCAGCTGCTACTGCGTATATCTCAGCAGCATGCAGCGCAATCGATAGATTAAATCACATGTTCGATGGCCATATAACCTACAAATAATGGGATTTTCGGCAACTGGTACGCGGCTTGCTCAGCCCGAATCCTTGATAGACCAACAGTTGTTACCTCGGACAAACAAGGAAAATTTTCTATGAACTCAATCCCAAAACTATTCCGCCATGGCATTTTTGCGCTTGGCGTCACACTGGTTTCCGGAGGTGTTTTTGCCGCCGACTCCGCTGTTGAAAAAGCGGCCAAAAAAATCGGTGCCGATAAAGTCAAAACGCTGGAATTTTCCGGCAAAGGCCATTGGTTTCAATTCGGCCAATCTCCTGCTCCAGACACTCCCTGGCCACCATTTGAGGTCAGCAGCTACGAAGCCGCTATCAACTTCGAGCACAAAGCAGCGCGAGTATTGCAAACTCGCAAACAGGTAGTGGAACCCAATCGTCATCGCCCAGTTCCTGTAGAACAAAAGCCGGATCAGTACGTCCATGGCGACATTGCGTGGAATCTGGCCGCACCACAAGGATCAGCGCCAGGTACAGCGCCCATTGCACAACCACAGCCTTATGCGGTGGAAGAACGTCAAACAGAAATCTGGACTACACCGCAAGGTTTTTTAAAAGCAGCGCTGAAGCATAATGCCATCAGCAAAAAACAAGGCAATAAAACCCAGGTGGAATTTGCCAAAGGCAATCAGCTGTTTAAGGGTGTGCTCAATTCCGATGGTTACTTAGAGAGCGTTTCCACCTTTATCGACAATCCAGTGTTGGGCGATACACCAATCGAAATCACCTACTCGGGCTATAAAAAATTCGGCGATATCCATTTCCCCAGCCATATCGTTAAAAATCAAGGTGGCGCGCCGGTTCTGGATATCAAAATCGACAACGTAAAAGCCAACGGCGCAGTTGAATTGGCTGTTCCCGCGGAAATCAAGGCCAATCCTAAACCCGCCATTACAGTGACCAATACAGAAATTGCTCCCGGCATTCACTATCTGCAAGGCGGTTCTCACCACAGTGTGGCGATTGAACAGCGCGATCATATAGTGTTGGTGGAAGCACCTCAGCATGAAGAGCGGTCACTCGCGGTTATCGACAAAATCCGTGAATTATTCCCTAACAAACCCATTACCCATTTGATCAATAGCCATCAGCACTTCGACCATTCCGGCGGCTTGCGTACTTATGTGGATGCGGGCGCGACAATTGTTACACACGAACTGAATAAATCCTTCTATGAAAAAGCCTGGCAACAACCGCGCACATTGAATCCGGACAAATTGTCTATTTCCAAAAAAGCGCCTAAATTCCAGACTTTTAAAGACAAACTGGTGTTAAACGACGGTCAGCGCGCTATTGAAATTCACGCGATTGCGGATAACGGTCATAATGATGCGTTTGCACTAGTGTATTTGCCTAAGGAAAAAATCCTGATCGAAGCGGACGCCTTTACTCCACCTGCGCCTAACTCACCACCGCCCGCAACCGTCAACCCCTTCGCGAAAAGCCTCCACGATAATATCGTCCGTTTGAAATTGGATGTGGAGCATATTGCACCGCTGCATGGCCGTTTGGTTAGAATTGACGAGCTGCGCTCATTTGTGACTGTGGCAAGTAACAAATAAGTAAAACATAAAAAGGGGGCATTGCTCCCTTTTTTATTTACCAGAGAAGGAATTCATTGATAGACAATCCGGAAAATTCGATTCAACCAAGTTGGGCATTTTGAATGCATTTTTCAAAGATCGCCCTCACCCTAACCCTCTCCCAAACTATAGTGCCCCTGCTCTAATTTCGTATTTAACCGTGCATGTCCGTTCAAAAGCCTCGCCACCTAATTCTTTTCCAAATGCACAATCTAAAGCTCCCTATCAGGGAGAGAGAGTGCCCGACTCGAATTTCGCATCTGACAGCCATATTCGATCAAAAGCCTCGCCATCCAATTTCTGTTTCAAATGCACAATCTTCAATCAATACCAAATATTGCCAAGGACCAAATAAATTCGTTGAGCTGTATCAAAAATCTGATTAAAGAGATTTGCTGGCGACGCTGTTACCTAACTCCTGCACCACTTCCAGAGCTTTCAAAACATTTTCCTTCGGTGTCAAACCGCCGATGGTTGCGGCGATTTTGCCGTCGGGGGTGATAATGAAGGTGGTGCGTTCAGCAAAGCCGTGATCAATAGCTGCGCCTCGGCTATCCACTCTTCCCTCTTCCGCGTCGCGCACATTCAGATCGAAGGCTTTGGCGACTTTGCCATCTTTATCGGATGCGACGGGGAATTTACCTGCGCAATATTCCGGATCGGCGGAGTACTCATTCAGGCGCGCAATGCTGTCGAGTGAAACTCCGACCACACTGGCACCAGCCGCTTTGAATTTGTCCGTATGTACAGAAAATTCATGCGCTTGAATATTGCAACCTCGGGTATAGGCGGAAGGATAGAAATAGACCACAACAGGGCCATGCTTGAGATTTTCCTGCAGTGAGTAACTGAATTCTTTGCCAGCCAGCGATGCCGGAATTTTAAAGTCCGGAGCCTTTGCACCTTCTGGTAACGCTGCGATTGCTGACTGCATAAAAAAGCCACTGATTACGCTGGTAAGCCAAATTCGATTTTTCATACTCGCCCCTTTTTAGTCGGCTGATAGTTGAGACTGCTTTTTACCTGTTCAGATCATTCCGCCAGAGCAAAGTTATTGCCACATTAGCAAGACCATGTAAAAGCAACGTTCAATTGTTAATGTCCGAAGGTTACAGGCCTTCGAGATAAATCGCCAATGCGTTTATTTCGCTATCACTAAGCCCCTGCACCGCACGGTTCATTATGCCTGCCGGGCTATTGCTGCGCGCACCGCTGCGCCAGTTCAACAATTGCTCCTGCAGATAATAACGGTCCTGCCCTGCTACCACTGGAATCAGCTCCGCTACGACTTCGGGTTGTGTCACTGTGCTACGACCGTCGGCACCGTGACAGGAAGCGCAACTTGGCAGTCCGCGCGCGCTATCACCTTGCTGATAAATTCGCTGTGCATTTGCGCGAGCCGATTCATCTGTGAAATCTGTGCTCTCTTTGGGGTTGCGCACATCAAATTCAGGTCTGGTGAAGTGCGCAATGATATCGACAGCGTCCTGCGCTGCTATATCCGCCGCAATACGATTCATAAAATCGTATTTGCGCGCTCCGCTGGCAAAATCCCGCAGTTGCTTGAGTAAATACTGCGGATGCTGACCAGCAAGCCGCGGTATTTTTGTGGCTTCATTACTGCCGTGAGTTTTAATTTCGCCGTGATCGCCATGGCACTCGCGACAGCGTTCGTCATCCGCTTTAAACGCGCCAGCAGCGGGGTCTCCAACTAGTCCGGATGTGTCCAAGGCTTGGATTGGAACGCTGAAACTTTGACACGCAACCAATACTGCAACTACCAACCAATGTTGTGTGCGCATCAATCTTCTCGATAAAACACATGGCATGCACGGCAGGCACGGGAAAGATCTGTTGCAGAGTTTGCTGCGCTTTCAAAATCCTTTTGCGTTACAAAATCAATGATGGATCCTGCAAGCCTGAGACTATCGCGGGAAATGGCCAAGGCATCTTCGGCGTTTGGCTCATTCAAAGTCGCGTAATGCCCTTCGACAACCACAAATAACTCTTTGAGCTGACGAGCATCGGCCAGTGAAGCTTCGGCTTTTTCCAGTGCGATATTGGATGCAAGACTATCATTGATTTCTTCAATTTCCTGCATCAAATCCATGTCCACTGTGGTGTAGGCGGCATGGGTAGAAAATGTTACTTGAGCGGTTAGTACCAGCACCGTTAATGCAGGTGCAAAAAACTTCTTCATAAACCTCTTCCAAAAAACGCGGATGCGAAGGTGTCACTCCTTCGCTCCGCCAAGAGAGAGACAGTAATCAAGCGGCCGAAAGTGTTAGGCCAGGATGTCCTTGACTACCTTGCCATACACTACCGTTGGTCGCTCTGAACGGCCGTTGTGAATGAAAGTGGTCTTCAGGTGGTTGAGACCCAACAGATGCAACACTGTCGCGTGCAAATCGTAGGTATCGACTGCGGTGTTTTTATCCGCAACCTGCAAACCAATTTCGTCGGTTCCGCCGTAGGTGAAACCAGCTTTCAAGCCGCCACCGGCCAACCACTGGGTGTAACCCCATGGGTTGTGGTCGCGACCAGTACCGCTTTCGCCCCAGGAAGTACGACCGAATTCGGAAGTCCAAACAACCAATGTGGTGTCGAGCAAACCGAGGGTTTTCAGATCGTGCAACAAACCGGCGATGGGTTTGTCGACCATTTTCGCCATCAAACCGTGGTTCTTATCCAATTCGTCATGCGCATCCCAGCTGACGATATCGGTCTCACCTTCCGGCGCACCACTCACGACCTGAATAAAACGCACACCGCGTTCTACCAGGCGTCGAGCGCGCAGCAACACGGTACCGTAGCTGCTGCTGATGGGATCGTTGATGCCGTACAGTTCTTTGGTAGCTTCAGATTCGTTGCTCAAATCAACCGCTGCAGGCGCGGCAACTTGCATGCGATCGGCCAAATCGTATGAACGCAGACGCGCTTTCAATTCGGTATCAGATGGATAGCGTTCGCTGCCCAATTGGTTCAGGCGACGCAACAGATCCAATGATTTGCGTTGCTGTTCTGCGGTACGCAACTCTGGGCGCTCCAGGTAATAAATCGGAGACGGGCCAGGACGGAAAGCAGTACCTTGATAAACCGCAGGCAGGAAGCCGGAATTCCAGTTGGCCGATCCAGCGCGAGGCTCGGATGGACTGTTGTACATTACGACATAAGGCGGCAAATCGGGATTTGCGGAACCCAATGCGTAAGAAATCCAAGCGCCCAATGAAGGACGGCCAGGGTTCAGGTCACCAGTATTGAGTTTCAAAATGGAAATATCGTGAGTCGCACCTATGGTCACGCTGGATTTAATAAAAGTCAATTTATCCGCGTGTTGAGCCAAGTTTGGCAGCAAGTCAGAAAACCATGCGCCGCTCTCACCGTATTGTTTCCAAGAGCGCTTGCCGACGAACAACGTGTTCACGCCACCTTGGGTACTGGTTTTGATACCAGTCAAAAATGAATCGGGTACCGGTTTGCCAGCCAATTTAATCAAATCGGGTTTGTAATCGTACAAATCCAGAGTACTGGGAGCACCGTTCTGGTGGAGCCAGATCACTGATTTTACTTTCGCCGGAAAATGTGGTTCCTTCGGTGCCAGCGGATCAATTAATTGCGCTGCGGTTGCGGCGTTGATAAAACCGAGACCAGGAACAAATCCAGATAATGCTGCAGCTCCAAGCCCCAATCCAGCGTGTTGCAAAAAATGTCGTCGTGATTCGTTTGTCATAAATAATCCTCGTTTATTCAAATTTATGGATGCCTTATCAAAAATCTGCTGAGCTCTGGCAGTCGAGATACCAAGCTCAGCAATTTGAACGGCATCTAGAAGCGATAGGCAAAGTCGTTGGAATTCGCGACCGTGTGCACAAGATCGACAAATGCGGCAGCCTTGAACGGATCCAGCTTACGCGTATCCTTCAAACCGACTGGTACGGCGACTTCAAACTTATCGGTCCATGCTTTTTCTTGAATAATTTTTTCCTGCTCTTTTAAGAAGTTCTTTAATTCAGATTTTTCAGTGCGCGTCGGAGTACGTGCAAACAAAATGCGATACAAGTGTGCAATCTGTGCGTCCGTATTGGTTCCCGCTTCAGAAATAACTCGGCCAGCCAAAGACTGCGACCATGCAGTCACCAAATCACTGTTGAACAACGTCAGAGCCTGCAACGGAGTCGTGGTGACATCACGTTTATGGTGTGGCGCAGACGGATCAGCCGGGTCAAATGTTGCAGTGAACGGATACGGCAAGCTGCGACGAACAAAGGTGTAAATGCTGCGACGCTTGTGATCCTCTGGGTTCTTAGACACTGCCCACAAACCACCACCATTAAAGTCGGTACCCAAAGAGTTGATATTGGGCGGCAATGGGGGGAATACCGCAGGACCACCAACTGTCGGATTCAATTCACCAGCCGCATACAACAAGGCATCACGAATTTCTTCCGCTTCCAAACGCTTGCGTGGATAAACAGCCAACAAATGGTTGTCAGGGTCTATCGCATTGACTTCAGGGCGCTCTTCAGAAGATTGGCGGTATACATGCGACAACAAAATTTCGCGATGCAGTTGTTTTACGCTCCAGTTGTTTTCCACAAATGTGCGCGCGAGGTAATCCAACAATTCCGGATGTGTTGGTTTATCACCAGCGCGACCGAAGTCACCCGGAGTGCCAACTATGCCGCGGCTGAAATACTGTGCCCACACACGGTTGACATATACGCGAGCTGTCAGCGGGTTTTCCGGACTGGAAATCCATTTAGCCAATGCGCTGCGACGACCTGTAGAGGTTGCGGTCGGAATAATTTCAGGTTCGTTATCGCCAACCCAAAGTGCGGGTAAGCCAGGCTGAACTTCTTCCAATGGACGCTCATGAATACCGGTAAAGCGAACATGAATTGGAATCGGCTCCGGTCCTAACTCGATTGCTGTAGTGTAGAAAGCAGAACCACCTGTAGGACGCAGGCTGTCGTATTTTTTCAGCTCAGCGGCCAAGCGGTCGTATTCCAGCTTCAACTCAACATAACGCAGAGAATAATCAGGGAAACCCTTTTTGCTCGCATCAGCCAAATAGCTGGCGATGTTGCCTTCAGTTACTACGCTTTTCAAACGGTGGTTGACCCATTTATCCAGCGGAGTCCAATCTTTTTCAGGCTTGAAAATCGCCTCACGACTGTCGGTCAGATAACGCTCTTTGTAGTAGCGCAGACCTATATCGCGAATTTCATCGACAACCGCTTTTTGTGCTGCGCGAATGTCTTTCGTGGCTTCTTGGTAAATGGCCTGCTGTTCAGCAAAACGCAAATCCCACTCAGTTTCAGTGCCCGGTTGAATTGGAGTTTTCTCGTTGAAGGCTACGTTGGAGAAATAAGCCTGCAACTCGAAATATTCTTTTTGCGTAATCTTGTCGACTTTGTGGTTGTGGCAACGGGCGCAACCAATAGTCGATGCAAGGAATGTTTCGCCCACGAGATCAGTGATATCGGTAGCAATTTGATAATGGCGCTGTACCAGGTCGCGTGAGTTGGCGTTATCTGGATAGCCTGCCAGGAATCCGGTTGCGATTTTGGCTTCCTGATTATCTGGCCACAATTCATCACCGGCGATTTGCTCTTGGATGAAACGGTCGAACGGCTTATCGGTGTTAAATGCGTTAATCACATAGTCGCGATAGCGCCAGTTGTTCGGACGTGTTTGGTCGTTTTGGAAACCAGAACTATCGGCATAACGAGCCAAATCCAACCAGCGACGTGCTTGGCGCTCACCAAAGTGTGGAGAAGCCAACAGGCGATCCACCAGCTTTTCATAAGCGTTGGGAGAGCGATCTTTTTCAAAGGCTTCGATTTCCTCTGGCGTTGGCAGCAAGCCCCATGCATCCAGAGTTGCACGGCGGATAAAGGTGCCGCGGTCAGCATCTGGTGCTGGTTTCAAGCCATAGCTTTCGATTTTCTCCAGGATGAAGGCATCAATTGGAGTGCGAACCCAATCCTTCTGTTTAACATCAGGAACGGATACTTGCGCTACTGGCTTATACGCCCAGTCACGGGCAACAGCAGCAGGCTTATAAACGAGTTCGTCTTTCTCATCTTTTTTGCCTTTATCGCCACTGGCGGCCCAGGCCGCCGGTACGCTCAAGAGCAGAGCGAGATATAACTTTTTAATTTTCATCAAATGACTCCACAACTGTTGCTATTGCCGATTATTTTTGGTGGAAAAGCAGCAGATTTTTTCCACTTCGTGCTTCCGCAGGGGTAGGAGCAACTAGCGGGCCATATTCCAAAAAGATTGCGTAATTTTTTTACTCAATAGCAAACGATTAAATTATTCATTTGCCGCTACAGCAGTGATGGAAAGTGCGGGCAATCGCGAAAGGTAATAGCTCAGAAATTGGTGGAAAAATAAGCTAGAGAAAACAAAAAAAGGGTATGAAAACTCATACCCCAAAAGCGCTAGCCTGGGCGGCGTCGCGAGTGAAGGTGATACGCGCTAAAAACACGCGCATCCGTGCATCCATGAAAGACAACCTTGTCGAGACAATAAATGTCCCCCACCCAGCGTCAACAACACTGGGTGTTTTTTTAAAGCCAACGATTAATTAATCGCGAAGCAATAAAAGAGACCAGCCCCACCAGTCGCTTCCAGATTGCTCTGACTGCAACCGCGGCTGTCGTGAACAGAGTTCCAGGAGGTGCTGCCACCACCGGTTCTATCGAAGTGACCTACACGCGCAGAACCTTTGCCATCCGCGCTGCTGGTGAAATTGGAACAGGTCTTGTCTTCGCCTGGAGGATAGGCAGTGCCGTCAGGCTGTGAACCGGTCAGGATGTCGTGCTGGTTGGGTCGAGCAAAACCGCCGTTGATGGATTTATTTTTTTCCGTCAAAACCGTACGCAGACTGAGGTTGTTACCCAGACGAGCTTGCTCCAGTGTGTCACCGTGCAAATGGGCAACATCATTGGCAATCGCAACACCCGCAGCGTTGTACCAAGGGCCTTTACCAATACGATCTCGTGCATTGACCGCAGGTTTGCCATCAACCGCCTGTGTGCTGAGGTAAGCACGCCATGTTTTATTTCCAGCCCCCACTGCAGTCGCCAATTTTTGGCAATGTGCATCAGCGCCAGCCAAGCCGCCAAGGTCGGCACCTTTACCTGTACCAACACTGGTCACAAAAAAGCTAAGCGGAGGTTTGGGTTGTTCCGGTTGAGGGGGAGTTTGCGCAAACCCTTGTGAACACATCAAAAGCAAGGGAAATACAGCAACTATTTTGCGTAACTTCATAGCAGGTCCTTAATAAACAAAAAGATCTTGCGCGGCTTATCCGCGCAAGTGTTGGTTGAAGAAACTAATCGTGCGGCTCCAGGCCAGTTTTGCGGCAGCCTCGTCGAAACGCGGCGTAGTGTCGTTATTGAATCCGTGCTGAGTACCTGGATAGAGATAGGCCTGATAATTTACCTTGGCGGCTTTCAAGGCTGCTTCGTATTCCGGCCAAGCCGCATTAATTCGCTCGTCATTCTCAGCGAAATGAATCAACAGCGGCGCTTTGATTTTGCTTACTTCCTTGGTTTCTGCCGGGCGTCCGTAAAACGGTACGGCTGCGCCCAAATCTGGAATACGTGTGGCGAGCGCATTGGAAATACCTCCGCCATAACAGAAGCCGACCACCCCTACTTTGCCGTTGCCTTCCGGATGTTTTTTCAGAATATCCGCAGCAGTAACAAAATCTTCCAAGGTTTTGGTTTGATCCAAGGTTTGGAACAATTCGCGCGCTTTATCTTCGTCACCTGGATAACCGCCGACGGTAAACAAAGCATCTGGCGCAAACGCAATAAAATTATCCAGGGCAATACGGCGAGTAATGTCTTCGATATGCGGATTCAAACCGCGATTTTCATGCACCACCAATACGGTTGGCAATTTCCCGGAGGCTTTTGCAGGCTTCACCAGATAACCGCGCAATTTTCCATTGCCCTTGGGTGATGGATATTCCACATATTCAGCATGCAGACGCGCATCGTCAGGTTTGATTTGTTGCGCTTCTGCAAATTTTGGACTCAATGCCTGCAGCAATGTTGTGGCGCTCACGCCACTTAGCGCCGCATATTTTGCCGCGCCGAGCAAAAAATCTCGTCGCGATGCGTCGCCGTGAACATAACGATCAAACAAGCGCAGAACTTCGGGATGAAAATCGTTGACAGTTTTGCGTGTCATTGCGAGGCCCTCTGATTCGATTATTTAGCTCTGCCGGTATATCCGGGCGTTTCCACCGCAATTTTGTAGGCAGCGCCGCGTCCCACAACATACAGCGTCTTTTTATCTGCACCGGCAAATGCGATATTTTGTGGTTTGTGCGGAACAGGGATAACGCCGAGTGCTTTACCCTTTTTATCGAACACTTCGATACCGCTGTTAGTGGCAACGTAAAGACGATCTTTATCATCCACTGCCAGACCGTCCGCGCCGCTCGTTAAAACACCTGCATCGCTTTTCGTCAAGCCAGCGGAAAGTTTGGCGAAATTGCGACGCTTGCCGAGAGTGCCATCTTTTTTCACGTCAAACGCCAGCACGTAGTCACTGTAGGTGTTGGCAACATAAAGCGTTTTTTCATCCCGACTCAATTGAATACCGTTGGGTCGTTCAATTCCATCAGCCACTTTCAAAGTTTTACCCTCCGGCGAAATGTAATAAACACCGGTACGGTTTTCTTCGTTAGCATCAGCGCCTGGATTCAGGCCGCTGTCGGTAAAATAAACTCCACCATTTTTGGCCAAAACCAGATCATTCGGCCGCTGGAACTTTTTGCCGTCGAAATCTTTAACCAGGGCTTTCTTGCGCTCTTGCGGATAAATTACACCGACTTGCGTATCAGCGACTTGTACCGCAACCAGTTCCCCCTGCTTATTAAATGCAAGACCATTGGCGCCGTTGGTGTTTTCCAAAAATGTTGAAATGGAATTATCAGGCGCGATTCGCGTGATGCGATTGGCGCGTGTTTCGGTAAACAACAAACTGCCGTCTGGTGCAGCAATTGGCCCTTCTGTACCCTCGAATCCCTCTTTAATAAATTCGATTTGTGTGCCTTCTTTGATAACACCAGGAATAACCGGAGCTTGCGTAGCTGCGGCAAAAACCAGAGAAGACGACAAGGAAAAGGCGGCAATGGCAGCCTGCAACAATGAATTGCGTTTCAGTGATGTGGTGTTTTTCATGACGCGAATCCGGGTTATCTACGAGAAGCCAGCCCTATCGCAAGGATCGCGCCAGATGCATCTGACCGCCAAAGAAATAATTAACCTAATGATTCTATTATGAAATTTATGATTCACCAGATCTCGCCAACCTCAATCAATCCAGCCTCTGCTGGATAAGCAACAACAGCTGTTTTGATAACCACATTTGCGAAATATGGAGCCAACAGTGGGCGAGGTGCCGAATCCTGATCACAAAACAGATTGGCAGCAAAGCTCTTTATCTGATGCTTTTCAACCAGCCTTTGGAAAATCCAACAAGCGAAGCGAAAATAATTCTCATATTATGCAATTGCACTAAACGTTATGGATGGCTGATCACACTAAGGACGTACTAAGCGAACAATTAAAACGAAATGCAGATGCTTCGTTTTTTGCAGGGGAAAAGAGCTTGTCATTCGAACAAATAAAAAGGGACCAAAAGGCCCCTTTTTATTGCAGCTTAAAATCAGCCAGCGTATTTAATTGAACATCCATATGGCGCAGTGCTGGCATGCGGTACTTTTTTGCCAGCGGCCAATGCATTCAATGCTTCGCGAACGTAATTGGTGGCTTTTGGAATATCGTCTTCTTTAGCGGACTTAATGCTGTCGATTCCACCTTTGTATTCCAAAATTCCCTGCGGATTGATAATGAACAAATGTGGGCTGGTTTGCGCTGCGTACAATTTGCCTACAGAGCCATCTGCATCGAGAATTACACCACTCGGAGCGGCACCGCGCTCTTCATTTAATTTCAGCGCAGTTGCGCCATCCACATGGCCTTGTTTACCTGGTGCAGAGGAAATCACCTGCAACCAGACAACGCCCTGCTCTGCCGCTTCTTTTTGCAGCTTGGGTATATTGCCGCTTTTTTCGTAGTGTTTTACCACGTACGGACACTCATGATTGGTCCACTCCAGCACGACAGTTCTACCTCGCAGAGATTCAAGATTCAAAGTGGTGCCATCCGCCGTTTTGGCTTCGAACGTTGGAGCTGGCTTGCCAACAACCGGTTCCGCAACGGCCACCGCGGCGGCAAAGGTCATTGCCACGCCAGCACAAAATAGTTTGGCAATATGTGATATGGCCATATAAAGACTCCTATAGGTTATCGATCAACTGATCGTTGTGGTTTTTTGAAAGACGCAAAATAAACTGACGCGGGGCCAGCAGTTTTTCAGTTCCTCCCGGAAGTGAAATCGGTTGACGAACTAATTGCCGTGGAATTTGCTCTGAGCGCGCCTATGACAATGTCCGGCGTCAAAATCTGAGGAAGTAAAACAGGCTTATCTTTATTGGGCGGATAGTACAAATACAAAGGCACACCACTGCGGCCGAAACGGCTTAAAAATGTGGTGATCTGAGGATCGCGATTGGTCCAATCCCCTTTTAAATAATGCACTCCGGCTTCTTCAAATTCGCGGATAACACTTTCATTTTTTAATGCAACCTTTTCATTAACAAGACAGCTGATACACCAGCTAGCCGTAAAATTCAAAAATACCGGTTCACCATTCGCTAATAATTGCTGTAATTCAGCTTCCTCGTAAGGACGCCAGTTTTCTGCAATTTGAGGCACATCTGCGGAACCTGCACGCAAGGCAGATCCGCCAGCCAACGCAATCACCACAGCTGCTGCCGCCCCTAATGATCCAAATAATGATGCGCGCGTGCTGATTTGACGAGTAACGCTGTAGAGCCAGGCGGCAAAACCAATCAATACAAGGCCCGCGAGTGCAATGGCAGCCGCATCAGCGCCGGCTTGCTGTACCAACACCCAAACCAACCACGCAGCTGCGCCATACATCGGGAATGCTAATACCTGTTTAAGGCGTTCCATCCAAATTCCTGGGCGCGGTAGCCAGCGTTGTAAACCGGGCCAATAGCTCAACAACAGAAACGGCAGAGCCAGTCCCAATCCCAAACTCAAAAATACCGCCAATAATTTTGGTGCTGGCTGAACAAGTGCATAACCAAGAGCAGCAGCCATAAAAGGCGCAGTGCAAGGTGTTGCAACCACGGTTGCCAATACGCCGGTAAAAAAACTTCCCGCATAACCGGATCTCTGCGTCAGCCCGGATCCTGCACCGGCAAGAGAACCGCCGATATAAAATACGCCGGACAAACTCAAGCCAACCGCAAACATCAGGTAGGCAGCGATCAGCACAAATAAAGGAGATTGAAATTGAAAGCCCCAACCAATTTGGGCTCCACCCGCTTTAAGGGCGATCAAGATAAAGGCAAGCACAGCAAAACTGGCGACAACACCGAAGGCGTAAACCAATCCGTGATTGCGAATGTGCGTTGCGGAGTGTTCCGCATGGCGCACAAGAGACAAGGCTTTAAGCGATAAAACCGGGAAAACGCAGGGCATCAAATTCAGGATTACGCCACCGGCCAAGGCCAGCAGTAGCGCCAGTGCAAAACTCAAAGAAGCTCCTGGAAGCGCAGCCGCTTGTACCGGCACAACCAGTTCAAAACCGCGCTGCATGTCACCCGACGAGCCTTGCTCGGTCAGAACCAAAACTCCATCAAGAGACTCGCCCACCGCCGGAATGAACTCCCCTGCAGGCAGCTGCAATTTAATTCCATCCGGGAATACCTCATAGGTCTGTGGACTGCTTTGTTTCAACCTGCCCCATTCATTCGGATAAAACCAAAGATCGCGAATGGTGGCTGGATCGGCATTGGGAAATTCCAACCACAATTCCAAGGTCTCATCCGACACACGAAAAACTTTGACTGGCCAGGGACTTTCAACCGGCAAACGCGCCAAAGCGGCTTCAACCAGCTCACTGCCCTGCCCTAAATCCTCACCCGGCTCCACAACGGGCAGCACCAGATCCAATTCCACCTGTTGCGGAATGCACTCTTCTTCGCACACCAGCCAATCCACAACGGCTTTTATGGGAAATTCGCCGCCTACAACGACATTGTCTGGAACCTTGATGCGTGTCAGCAGGGTTACGTCATTTTCATAACTGTAATTGGTGATCGGCCCCATCGAACTCCGGCCAGGGATGGGCCATAGGATATCGCTGGCTGCAGCGCCTTCCGGTAAATGCCATGCAATTGTGGTGGGGCTGCCCGAATCGCCAGGGTTGAGCCAATAAGTGTGCCAGTGGGCAATGATCTTTTGATGAACACCCAGATAAACTTCCGCACCGGGAGAAACCGCGTCCACACCAGCGACCAAGCGCGCTTCCACCTGTTCTGTCGCAACATAATCAGCTGCATAAGACTGCAAAGCTGGCAGCCCCAAAATGCAAAGGCTTAATCCAGCGAGATTGCAGGCTGCGAGCCGACTGCGAAAAAAGAAAAAAAGCCACCTGCGAAAACCGGAAAAAAGCAGGCAGCTTAAAGCGGCAAAAAGAGAAAAGCGCAAAGATGCGCAGTTTTCGCCAGCGGGGTTAAAAAGTCGGTTGGTCATGTCGTGGTTGTTCGCTAATGCCCGATGCGGATTCTGCTTGTTCGGCAACACTTCGATGCTCAAGAGCAACACTTGTGCCACGCATCCATGGCTGCAAAATCCCACAATTTGGCAAATAAGTTCAGGAATTCACGCTTCTATCGGTCTGCTCCTGCTGCAGAGCCAACACAAGCCCGTTCAAACTGCTGAGACCGCAACATTGAATACTTATCTCATAGACACCCCTTTCAAAGTTCCATCGGGCGACTGAGATGGCATAAACATAAACGGCGCTCAACAGATCTTGGATCATACCTGTAAAGCGCCGTCAGATTAGTGAAATGCTCTAGAAATCAATAAGTCGCAACAGCATCCTCGTAGGATTCATCCTCTTCTGCTGCATGCTCCTGATGTGAGTGATTGTTATCCGGCAAAAAACCGTAACGCTTCAACAAAGTCCTCATAACGTTGCGTGAAATGCCCAGCAAGGCGGCCGTATGCACCTGATTATTACGGCAATGACTAAACGCTTCCCTGACCAATAATTCCTCCAACTCCTGGAATAAAGGTCGGGATTCGCCGGACTGAAACAATCGATTCAATTGTCGTGAAATCACAGCAAAAGGATCATCATCCACAACCGCCCGGTTAACTTCCGGCACTTGTGTATTGGCTACTGGTTGTGTTTGAGCCACGCGCGCAAGTGGCGGAGCCGTAAAATCCCAACCTCCCGTTACTCGCAAATCCTCCGGCTCAATACGTCCGGATTTGGAGACCAACAGCGCGAAGTGCACGACATTTTCCAGTTCGCGAATATTTCCGGGCCATGCGTAACGCACAAGCAGATCAATGGACTCGCGGGAAAACTCCGGCTGCGGATAACCCATACGCTGACTGTACAATTTCGAAAAATAACGGGCCAGCGGCATGATATCGCCCGGGCGTTCACGCAGCGGCGGCAAACGCACTTGCGCGATATTGATCCGGTACAGAAGATCGCGACGAAAGTGACCGGCGGAAACCGCGTGGGCCAAATCCACGTTGGTTGCAGCCACTAAACGAATGTCTACCGGAATTGGCTTGCGCGCCCCAATGCGTACAACTTCGCGCTCCTGCAACACACGCAACAGTTTGACTTGCAAAGGTAATGGTAAATCGCCAATTTCATCTAAAAAAAGCGTCCCACCGTTAGCAGCTTCAAACCAACCTTCCCGCTTGCCTGTGGCGCCGGTAAATGAACCAGCTTCGTGACCAAATAATTCACTTTCCGCTAGGTGGTCGCTGATAGCGCCGCAGTTGACCGCCAGGAATGGGCCTTTGCGACCGCTCAACAAATGAATGTGCCGCGCCACCAATTCCTTACCCGTGCCTGTCTCACCGGAAATCAAAACCGGCGCATCGCTGGGGCCAATCCGTTCAATATATTGCAGAAGTGCCGCGGACGCAGGATCAGAAAAAACAAGCGCTTTAGCGCGCACCGATAGCGGCTGCGCCTCCCCACCTTGGAGGGCCAAAATCAAAGGTTCTTCAGTGTATTCACTCACAACTCACCTCTAGGGCTCTGCCGTTGCAGACATCTTGAAAGCCGTGATTTTATGGGGTGGAAGCGAAAATTCTAAACAACAAAAAAAGCTAAACTTATTATCTACTCGCAAAAAGATTCGCTTTGGCGCACTTAACACATTGATGGCAGACAAAGCAGCTAAAACGTTTACAACTTTTGCTTATCGTGTTTCAAAACAAGCAAGAATTGTTGGTTTTTATACAGCGGAAAAACATTATTTTTGTGAAATTGTTAGCACTCATTTTTGCAAATAAGCACTAACAACAACCATTAATTAAGGATTTCTGACCCGCGATTTATAACCCCATCGAGGAATCGCCAGCAAAGCAATAACAGACCCTACCGTCAGACCGACTGTGATCCAGGGAATTATCCAGTGCTCGGCAACTCGCGTGTGATAAATACTAAAAATCGCTCCCAGTCCTAATCCATTGCCGCCAGTTACCAAAACTGCAGCAGCCCAATCCTGAAAACGCCGGGCATGATTTGCCCCTTCCGCCCAACGCGCGTCCGTGTTGTAACTGGGCAGCGATTTATGAGCATCCTGTAACTGTTCAAGAGCGGAAAGAAAATGGCGTAAGTGGGTAATAGCGCGCTCGGTTTTAAAATTCAGACACGCCAAACAAATCGACGCGACCGGAAAACCCAACGCCAACCACTCAACGGGAATTTCCTGAATTCTAGGGGTGGACTGCAAGGCCACCAATGCCGCCAGCAAACTCACCACCAAAGTTGTGTAAAGAATCAACGCCTGCTGCCGTTGCGCAATTCGCGCATTGACTTCCTGATAAGCTGCAATAAACCGATAATTGGCGTCGACGTAAGTGGACAGCGCCATTTGAATCTCTCCGGGAATTATTACGAAATACGGAAATAGAAAAAGAGCGCGTATTCAGCCAAAGCCAAACAGCGCTCGCTTTTACTAAACTTTGAGAGCTTTCCTTTGCCGGTATTCCAATAAAACTTTTAAAAACAAGGTGAGCAACGCAATACAGGCCAGCAATAAAGACGCAGTAAATGCTCCTACGGCGTTATAGTCCTGCTGCAGCAATTGCACTTGCAGTGCTAGTGTATTGGTTTGGCCGCGAATAGAACCCGAAACAACGGCGACAGAACCGAACTCCCCTACCGCTCGCGCGGTGGTCAGAACCGTTCCATAAATTAACGCCCATTGAATATTGGGCAGCGTAATTCGCCGAAACAAAGTCCAACCACCTGCGCCGAGCAATACTGCGACTTCTTCCTCCTGACTTCCCTGCACTTGCATCAATGGAATCAATTCCCGCGCAACATAGGGACTGGTCACAAAAATGGTAACCAACACTATGCCCGGCCAGGCGAACATTACTTGGATACCATGCGCATCCAACCAGCTTCCCAACCAGCCTTGATTGCCGTATAGCAATAAATAACAAAGCCCTGCCACTACCGGCGATATGGCGTATGGCGTATCTACCAAAGCGAGCAAAAGTTTTTTGCCGAAAAACTCAAAACGCGTTACACACCACGCGGTCAGAGTACCAAACACCAAATTAACCGGCACCGTGAGTAATGCCACCCAAAGTGTAAGCCGAATCGCCGCCAACATATCTGCATCCAGCAAATTGCTGACAAACAATTTCCAACCGCTACTAAAGGCTGAAACCACAATTAAAATCAGTGGTAGCACCAACAGTAGAAGAACGCATAGCAATCCAGTGCCGATTAGCAACCATGCGCTTTTTGATGGTCGACGCAAATGCGAATGAGAAATTCTCATGCAGCCCCCCTGGCGCGATAACGTCGCTGCAGCAGTTGCACGATCAAGAGAATCAACAAAGACGTCAACAACAGGAAAAATGCTACCGCTGATGCAGCTTCATACGCATATTCACCGATATAAGTGAATATCATGAGCGACACCACTTCCGTCTCAAACGGCTTATTGCCTGCAATAAAAATGACCGCGCCAAATTCACCGAGACTGCGCACCAAAGCAAGGGCACTACCAATGCTTAATGCCGGCATTAACGGGGGCAAAATAATTCGATAGAAAATTTGCCAGCGCGTAGCACCCAAACATTCGGCTGCCTCTTCATATTCCGGCGCAAGATCTTCGATCACCGGCTGCAGGGTTCGCACCACAAATGGCAGGCTGGTAAAGGTCATTGCCAGCACAATCCCCACAAAACTGTAAGACACCTCAAACCCTAAAGGCGCAAGCCATTGCCCTATCCAGCCATTTTTTGCAAATAGCGCAGATAAAGTTAAACCGGCAACAGCAGTGGGAAGCGCAAAAGGCAAATCAATAAGCGTATCGACAAATCGTCTACCGGGGAATTCGTAACGAGAGATTATCCAAGCCAGCAGCAGCCCGAGCACAGCATTACTTAAAGACGCACAAATGGCCGCGAGGAACGTTACCCGAATCGCCGCCAGCAATCTTGGATCGGTGAAATAAAACACCAATTCCGACCAGCGGATTTGTGAGGCCTGCAACACCAAAGTGGTTGCAGGCAACAACACAATCAGACTCAGATAAAGGACCCCGAGGCCAAGGCTCAGGCGGAAGCCAGGTAAAACACTATGGCTACCGTTCATATATGTTGATGGGCCTATTTACGGCTAATCTGGCGCAGTAACTGATCCAATGTCGCACCTGTAGCAAAATGCTCTTCATTGATTTTTTGCCAATCGCCAAACACGCTCTCGACCGCTACCAACTTGAGCGCAGGGAATTGGGCCGTATGTGCAGCAACTACGTCTGGGTGGTGAACGCGATAAAAGAAACTCGCCAGAATTTCTTGTGCGTCCGCTGAGTAGAGATAATCCAAATAAGCTTGAGCAGCTTTGCTAGTACCTTTTGCGGCAGCCACTTTTTCCACTACAGCAACAGGAAACTCAGCCAATACACTGATTTTCGGCACAACAACATCATATTTGTCTTCACCATATTGTTTGCGAATCAAATTGACTTCGGATTCAAAGGTCAAGAGCACGTCGCCAAGCTCACGCTCGACGAATGACGTGGTTGCACCGCGACCGCCGGTATCAAATACCACTACATTGCCAAGTACTTTCCCGACGAAATCGCGGATTTTTTTCTGGTCTCCGGCAAAGGTTTCGTTGGCATAAATCCATGCTGCCAAATAGGTGTAACGGGCATTGCCAGAAGTTTTGGGATTGGGGAAAACCAGTTTTACGTCAGGACGAGCCAAATCACCCCAATCCTGCACATTTTTGGGATTGCCTTTGCGCACTAAAAATGCAGTAGTCGAGTAAAATGGCGAGGCGTTATTGGGGAACTTGTTGCGCCAATCCGGGTTGACCAACTTGCCTTTTTGATGAAGTACATCAATGTCGGTTGACTGGTTGAAAGTGACAACATCGGCTTTCAACCCTTGCAAAATTGCCGTGGCCTGAGTAGACGAGCCAGCGTGCGATTGTTGCACTTTGATCTCTTGACCACTCTGCTTCTTCCACTCAGCTTCAAATTTCGGGTTGATGGCCGCAAACAGTTCGCGCGAAACATCGTAAGATGCATTCAGAATTTCTTGTGCTGCAACATTACCCGCAGCAAACAAAACCAAAAACGACAATAATATTTTTTTCATTGGTCAGCTCTCTCTCGCAACTCTTAGAATCCCAGGCTTGGGAATATCCCGTCCTTGAATTTTTTGCCTTCCGTGAAGACCAGTGGTTGTTATACCTCTGATCTTCTCTCTACATTAACCTTGCAGGAACACTTTGGAATTGGTTGGCCGTGCATAAACTTGTGCTCCCGGACGCAAATCCAACAAGCGCTCCTGAGAACGCGGCAATTCCACGTGAATGATATTGTCACCCAGGGAATGACGCAGTTCGATACGCAACACCGCACCTGCGGTACTTATACTGTCGACAGTCGCCGGAATAAATCCTTCGCCAGGGCCGGCCTGCAATTCGATATCGTGCGGGCGCACATAGGTGACAGCCGCTTGATCATGCACTTCGTTGTGCTCGGGCGCAGGCAGTTTTATATCGCCAATATGCGCCCAACCTTGCTGAACACGGCTGTGGAATAAATTCACCTGGCCGATAAAGTCGTAAACAAACGGCGTTGCCGGGTTGTTATAGACTTCGTCTGGAGTGCCAATCTGTTCGATTTTTCCTTTGTTCAACACGACTATGCGATCCGCAACTTCCATTGCTTCTTCCTGATCATGTGTCACAAAGATAGACGTGATATGCAGTTCATCGTGCAGACGGCGCAGCCAGCGACGCAGATCCTTGCGAACTTTAGCGTCCAGAGCACCGAAGGGTTCATCCAACAACAGTACTTTAGGTTCTACCGCCAAAGCACGAGCCAAGGCAATACGTTGGCGCTGACCGCCGGATAATTGATCCGGGTAACGATCTGCCAACCAGTCCAATTGAACCAAACGCAGCAACTCGTGCACGCGCTCGGCAATTTCTTTTTTGCTCGGACGCTTGTCACGCGGACGCACCGTCAAACCGAATGCGACGTTGTCGAATACGGTCATATGGCGGAACAGCGCGTAGTGTTGAAATACGAAACCGACCTTGCGCTGACGCACATGTACATGAGTCGCATCTTCACCGTGAAATTGTACGATCCCGGCATCTGGCGTTTCCAAACCGGCAATAATTCGCAGCAACGTAGTTTTTCCGCAACCAGACGGACCGAGCAGCGCAACCAGTTCTCCCGTAGGGAAATCCAGTGATACATCGTCCAGCGCTTTAAATTCGCCGAATTTCTTTTGTATGTTTTTGACTTCGATACTCATAGTCTCTCTCAAAGAAAATCTTTCAGTGCTCCCTTCGAATACTTGATCGGATGTACCTGACCCCAAGCCGACTGCTGTATTCATGACGATATCCTCAGTTGCGGTTATTCTTGTTGCGCTGCCGCCCGCGCCGCTTTTTCTCTATCGCGAACGTGCTGCCACTCCAAAAAGGATTTGACAGCCAGCGTTACCAACGCCAATCCCGCCAGCAGCGAAGCTGCTGCAAATGCGGCTGCGAATTGATATTCGTTGTAAAGAATCTCAATGTGCAGCGGCAGCGTATTGGTTTGACCGCGAATATGTCCGGATACAACCGATACCGCACCGAACTCGCCCATAGCGCGCGCATTACACAAAATAATGCCGTACAACAAACCCCACTTAATCGATGGCAAAGTGACTTTCCAAAAGGTTTGCCAACCACTTGCACCCAATGTAAGAGCGGCTTCTTCATAAGAAGTCCCCTGCTCTTCCATCAAGGGAATCAACTCTCTCGCAACAAACGGGAAGGTCACAAAAATTGTGGCGAGAACAATCCCGGGTACCGCAAAAATAATCTTGATGTCATGTTCCCCTAACCAGGGACCAAGCCAGCCTTTCGTACCGAACAACAATACATAAATCAAACCTGCAACAACTGGCGATACGGCAAATGGCAAATCGATCAAGGTAATCAACACCTGTTTTCCGCGAAAACGAAATTTAGTGATAGCCCATGCAGCGGAAATACCAAAAATCACATTCAAAGGTACCGCAATAGCAGCGGCCAGCAGTGTCAGTTTAACCGCAGCCCACGCATCCGGCTCGCGAATCGAGGCAAAATAAACTTCCACGCCTTTTGAAAAAGCTTCTTTAAATACTGCAATCAGTGGTATTACAAGGAATAACGCCAAAAATATCAGCGCAACCGCGATCAAACCCCAACGAACCAAAAAAGGCTCGCTAACAGCGTCAGTTATATTTGCGCTACGTCGCCCTAAAGTGGAAACAGCACCTGCCATCTTAACCTCCAGCCCTTTTGCTGCTCCAATGTTGCAAAATGTTGATTAGCAACAGAAGAACAAATGAAAACGTCAACAATACGACGGCAAGCGCAGCTGCTCCGGCATAGTTATATTGCTCAAGCTTGGTGACGATCAAAAGCGGAGTAATTTCAGTTTTGTAAGGCATGTTGCCGCTGATAAATACCACCGAACCATACTCACCTACAGCTCGGGCAAATGCCAAAGCAAAACCGGTTAAAAGCGCAGGTAACAATGCGGGGAAAAGAATTCGACGGAAGGTAGCCCAGCGTCCTGCTCCCAAGCTCGCAGCCGCTTCTTCGATTTCTTTTTCCAATTCTTCCAATACTGGCTGCACTGTGCGAACGACAAAAGGTAATCCAATAAAAGTCAGTGCCACGACTACGCCCAATGGGGCATAAGCAACCTTAATCCCAAGTGGGGACAAGAATTGACCTACCCAACCCTGGGGAGCATAAAGGGTTGTTAATGCGATACCAGCTACAGCTGTAGGCAGCGCAAAAGGAAGATCAACTAATGCGTCGACGACTTTTTTTCCAAAAAATTGATACCGCACCAAAACCCAAGCGACGATAAAGCCAAAAACAAGGTTGATACAGGCACCTATGAAGGATGCACCCAAACTTAGTTTATAACTTGCTATAGCTTGAGGGTGGAGCACCGTTTTCCAAAATTCATCCCACGTCAGCGTAAATGACTTGGCAAACAAGGCGGCTAAAGGAATAAACACTATGAGACTGGCGTAAAATGCGGCAAATCCCAATGATAATCCGAAACCGGGTATAACGGAGGGTTTTCTAATAGAGCGCATGTTTCTATTTTCTTGTTTTGGATAAAACCGCACCGGCTAATGCCGGTGCAGGTGAATGCTACCTATTAATTACTTACTGTGGCTGGTAGATCTGGTCGAAAATTCCACCATCACTGAAGTGTTCGGTTTGGGCTTTACGCCAGCCACCGAATTCTTCGTCGATGGTTACCAACTTGACTTCAGGGAAGATGTTGGAGAATTTCGCAGCAACTTCTGGATCACGTGGACGGTAGAAGTTTTTACCCGCAATTTCCTGACCTTCTTTGGAGTACAAGAAATTCAGGTAAGCTTCAGCCACTTTACGAGTACCATTTTTCTCGACATTCTTGTCGACTACAGTTACCGGCGGTTCAGCGAGAATCGACAGTGATGGAACGATTACTTCGAATTTGCCAACTCCGAATTCTTTTTCGATCAAGAAGGCTTCGTTTTCCCAAGACAGGAATACATCACCCAATTGGCGTTGGGCAAATGTGGTGGTACTGCCGCGAGCGCCAGAGTCCAGAACTGGAACGTTTTTGTAGAGTTTGGCAACGAATTCACGCGCTTTTTCGTCAGAACCGTAGGCCTTTTTCGCGTAGGCCCATGCAGCCAGGTAGTTCCAGCGCGCTCCACCCGAGGTTTTGGGGTTTGGCGTAATCACTTGAATGCCCGGTTTTACCAGATCATCCCAGTCTTTGATATTTTTTGGGTTGCCCTTACGCACTACGAATACGATGGTAGAGGTGTAAGGAGAGCTGTTATTGGGCAAACGAGATTGCCAGTTTTCTGGAATCAGCTTGGCTTCATCGTACAGAGCGTCAATATCGTACGCCAGAGCCAAAGTCACCACGTCTGCCGCCAAACCGTCGATAACGGAACGAGCTTGTTTACCAGAACCGCCGTGAGACTGACTCACGGTCACTTTTTGGTTCGCAGTTTTTTGCCAGTGGGCGACAAATGCCTTGTTGAATTCTGCGTATAGTTCGCGAGTTGGATCGTAAGAGACATTCAACAATTTCACTTCTTGAGCCCAGCTTGCGGCGCTGGCGGTGAGCCCCAGGGTCAGGACCAGCAAGGACTTTTTAACACTTTTAAGCAACATGGAATATTCCTTTTATCTAGAGACCGTTAGCAAATACCGATAAGCGGCATTCATAAAAAAAGTTGAACTAGGAGCCCGCAACAATGTTGTGGGCCAAACCATTAAAAGTCGTAGCGAAATCCAACTGACAAACCGCTAGCAGTTTCGCCCGGTTTGGTCGCGATGGAATCACCATAACCGCCACCGCCGGTGATCCGGTAAGCAGCAACATCCTCGTTGTCAGCTTGCGCATACGCAAAGAGAACTCGGAATTGATTGCTGAGAACATAGTCAGCACCTATGGCCAACAGATTGGTGCCGCTATCTTCTCGATCTTTTGCATCCAGGTTGTAGACTTGACCTTTAACCAGCCATTTGGAAGAAATTTTGTAAGAAGCACCTAAGCCAACCACTTGTACATCTTCATCGCCAGTTGGGATATTTTTGATGGTGGCTTGTTGGAACAATGCGCCGAAAGTCCAATCATTCAATTTGTAACGAGCACCCAGACGCAGTGCACTGGAATCTTCCACGCTTTCCCATTGTTCATGAGCAACAGCTAAATAAAGTTTTCCTGAATCGTAAGTCAGCGATGTGCTGTAAGCGGCAGATTTGTCTTCCAGATTGGTTGCTTCTTTTACTTCCGGGGTGTAGTGGAAATTGAATACCAGACCACCACCAAAAGAAGGGGTGTTGTAATAAACGCCGTTGCGGAAGCGAGCATCAAAATCTTGCCCAGTGAAAGGCGCACCAGTACTGCCGTTAAGACGAGTCAGAGCACGCAAATCACCAATTTGATCACCGAAGAAATCTACCGCAGTGCGGATTTGCTTGAGTGGGGTATCAATTTGACCGAATCGAACTCGACCAAAACCACCTTCCAAACCAACAAAGGTATCACGGCTTGCGAGATTACCATTACCATTGTCGTAGTTAATCTGAGTTTCAACTTGCAAAATACCTTTCAAGCCATTTCCGAGATCAGTACTGGCACGCACACCAATTCGGCTGGAGTTGCTGGAAACGTTCAAATCACTGTCTTCGCCGTTGTCCAGATAATCTGTGGAAACGTGGGCGCGGCCATAAAATTTCAAGCCAGCAGTGTCGTCAGCCAAAACCGGCTGAGCACCAGAAAAAACAACCCCAAGGGCAACATACAATGGCAACTTTTTCATTTTCTCTCTCTCAATATTTTTTTGGTTAACGCCGTCCGTTTATTCGGTGGGGCGCACATAACAAATGTTTTTTGGTTTAGGTTTAAAGAGCCTTCGGTTTACCGGTCGGCGAATTGTTTTCAATATCAGCGTAACGACTTTTGCTGTTCTCTTCTTTCGTATCGCTTTTTTTCGCGGCGTTCGATTTGAACGACTTGTCCGTTATGAACCGATATTTCAAGCGAACCGAACTGAATTTGGGAAAGCTGTCCTCGGATATCTTCAAGGACTTCTTCCAGTCCGCCGAGAACATTGATATCTCGATTAGTCATCTTAATTTACCGTTTGACGTTATGACGGGTGTGATCTTACTCAAAGGTGTTTTTATCGAAAACCAAGATATTCTGCTTAGCTTATCTAGATATTTGAAATGCTCCGGCTCCTTTACATTGCCCTTATAGATGGGCGGGAACCGGCGCACTTCTCAAGAAATAACGATCTGTTGAGACTGCCAGCCCCGATTCCAATCGAGTGATGCCGCTGGCGTTGATGGAGTTGGCAACAGTCCAATGATCATGTCGCCATTTTGGAAAACGCGCAGTTCCCCTCTTCCCATCGGCGACCAAGGTTCGCCTCGAGTCAAAGGTTTAGTGGCAATAACGAACATCTGCTCTTCGGCCCGATTGATCTCCGCTAGATCAATGGAAAAATCCACATCCACCAACTGAATTTTTCCAAATGGCGGTTTTCTGCATGTCCAATACAGCTCGGTGGTGCAATGGGCAAAGAGCAAATTGCCATTACTGAGCAAAAAATTAAATGTGCCGAATTTCGCAATTTCTGCGCTGCGCTCCTGCAAAAACTCCGCAAGCTCATTTACCGCCGGCTTGGATGGGAAGCGAGCTTCAAGTTCTGTGCACAAGAGGCAGAAGGCGCGCTCGCTATCGGTTTGACCGAGCGGCTGGAAGCAACCGTTTAATTCAGGATAAAACTCTTTCAAATCACCATTGTGCGCAAACAACCAGGACTCGCCCCAAAGCTCGCGCATAAACGGATGAGTATTGACTGTAGAGATAGCCCCAGCAGTCGCTTTGCGAATATGTGCAAGCACAGTGGTTGCACGCGGTTTTGCGTGCAGAATTTCCCGTGCGGTACTACAACTATGCGCCGCGGTAACGTGGGTGTGGATTTTGGTTTCACCGGAATGGAATAAAGCCAGTCCCCATCCGTCGGCATGCTCACCGGTATTTCCACCGCGCTGGAAAAACCCGCGCAGGGAAAAATCCGGTGAGATAGGTTGGGGGCTGGTCAGTGCAAACAGCTGGCACATTGTCTCGTTCTTAACAAATCGTCTATTTTGCTAATTTGGTAAGACGCAGATAAGGACGTGGCGCTCGATAGCCCTGCGGGAAGCGACGCTGAATTTCTTCGGCATCTTGCAGTGAGGGCACGATTACCACTTCATCACCTGGCTTCCAGTTTCCTGGCGTCGCTACTTTTTCGTTATCCGTCAATTGCAGCGAATCCAATACACGTAAAATCTCGTCAAAATTACGTCCAGTGCTGGCGGGGTACGTAATAATTAGACGAACTTTTTTCGCGGGGTCGATAATAAAGAGCGAACGCACGGTCAGTGTGGCGTTGGCGTTCGGGTGGATCATGTCGTACAGCTCTGCAACCTTGCGATCGGAATCCGCAATGATCGGGAAATTCACCTGCACGTCCTGAGTATCGTTGATGTCGTCGATCCAGCGCTTATGGGACTCAACCGGGTCAACAGATAGAGCGATTACTTTGGTATTGCGCTTGGCAAAATCGCTTTTCAGTTTTGCGGTCAAGCCCAGTTCAGTGGTGCAAACAGGAGTGAAATCCGCTGGATGGGAGAACAAAACGCCCCAGGAATCACCCAACCACTCGTGAAAACGAATTACTCCTTCGGTTGAATCTTGTTGAAAATCTGGAGCGGTATCACCTAAACGTAAACTCATCTTTTTTTCCTCACGTTAGCAAATAAAAAAACAACTAGGCGTAATACAAAATTTCTGGCTTTGCCGAAGCTCGCGTGATCAGCCCAGGTGTGGGCGAGACTCGCTTCAAGCGAGCACGGAGAAATTCTTTTTTGGCAGCTTTTCGTGTGTGCAGCGGAGATAGATTTTCACCAACAGATTCGATTACACCGATAATCCACGGCCAGGGACCAAAACCGGAATCCACATTGATATGGCCGACTGCACCAGCGTCGTGAAATGCCAAGTCCCAACGGCGCGCCCATGCATAGGCATGTTGTAGTTTCATCCATGGATCGTTTTGACTCGCCACCACCACGCCAGGCACATTCAGCGCTCGGTCCGGCAGGTACTGGGCAATACTCGGCAATGAAGGATCATTGCGCACACCGAAAGGGGCAAAACGCTCTGGATGTGCCGGCGCCACAAAAACCGCTGCAAGGTCGAGGTGGGGTCGGCTGGCGATGGCTACAGAACTCGCAAGGCATCCGAAGCTGTGCGCAACAACCACTGTCGGCACTGAGCTTTCATCCAGTGCACGGGTAATTGCCCTGGCCCACTGCTTGACGATCGGTTGCTCCCAGTCAATTCCCCTGACGCGTTCGGCGGAACCCAGCTCTTTTTCGACCCAAGTCTGCCAATGTGCATCACCGCTGCCGTGGAATCCCGGAACCACCAAAACTCTGTAACTCATAACACCAATCCTCTCAGACCTTATGTTCAAAAGGAGCGCTTAAGCCGGCGCGAAGCTCGCAAGGGCCACCTCGGTGGACTTGAACAACGCTATGACTGGGCTGCCTGGTTTCAGCCCCAATTCGTCCACGGAAGTAGTTGAAACGATGGATGTAATAGTGCCGTGATGACCGATATCGACCTCTACTTCAGATACCACATCGCCACGTTTGATATGCCGTACAGTGCCTTGAAACTGGTTACGTGCATTGATTGCCTTGATTGTCACAAATGCCCCCTGGGTAAAACGCATAGGTCAATGGAAATGTAAGTCCGCAATCTATCAATGAGATGCGGCTTTCAGAACCAAGAAAAATCGAAATGCTTATGAAGAAACCGCGATTGGACGCGCTGCGACGCCTGAAAGAGAGCTTTTGAGGGCTTAAATGGCTATCAATGCCTCGCTTATAACAATTAAGACGAAGCTTATAACTTATTTTCCAAAGGTGAATTCCATTGCAAAGACAAGATTTCTACCGCTGGCTTGAACATTGCTCCAGAGCAATACCGATTGATTGTGATAGCGGTTAAGCCATGGCAAGCCTGGAAACCTATCAGCGAAAACGCAATTTTTCCCGTACATCCGAACCGCCGGGAACTATAGAAGCTGCATTGAAGGTGGCAGATTCTACAAAGGGCGGAACCTTTGTTATTCACAAACATGCGGCCAGTCATCTACACTACGACCTGCGCCTCGAACAAAACGGCGTGCTCGTCAGTTGGGCGGTTCCTAAAGGCCCAAGCCTCGTGCCGGGAGAAAAACGCCTCGCGGTGAAAGTAGAAGACCATCCGTTGGAATACGGCAATTTTGAGGGGGTTATTCCAGCGAAAGAATACGGTGGCGGAACCGTGATGCTGTGGGACAGAGGGCGCTGGGCTCCGCTGGAAACCAAACATCCGGAATCGCCCGACCGCATTGATTTTGTTCTCTCAGGGGAAAAATTACGCGGCGCCTGGACGCTGGTTCACGGCAGCAGCAAAAATAAAAAAAACGATAATCAGTGGCTGCTCATCAAACGCCACGACGCGCTGGAAGAACAAAATCAATTGACGGACTTGAGCGTCGCGTCCGGTCGCACCATGGAGCAAATTGCGGCCGACGGCAATAGCGCGCGCTGGACATCAGAAGGGCTTGTACAAGCGGAAACAAACAAGAAAACCACAAAAACCAAACGCAAATCCCAATGGAATTTGGCCGAAACCAAGGGAGCCAAAAAATCGCCTTTCCCCGAAAAATTATCTCCCGCTCTGGCAAGCTTGGCCAAAGAAACACCGTCGGACGAAAATTGGATTCATGAAATCAAGTTCGACGGCTATCGAATTCTAACGAAATTGCAGCACGGCAAAATTCAATTGATCAGCCGCAATAACCACAACTGGACAAGCCGATTCGGTGAAATTGCTCGTTTGCTGCATGGTCTTGCCGCAAAGGAAATTGTGCTCGATGGAGAAATTGTTTCCCTATCCGACAATGGCACCAGCAGCTTCAGGGGATTGCAAGAAGCTTTGTCGGCAAACGATACGCGCGGCGTGGTCTACCAGGTGTTCGACATTTTGTATCTCGATGGCCACGACCTGACAAAGCTTCCACTGACGCAGCGCAAAGCCATTCTCAAAGACGTATTAGATGCTTCGGATTTTGCAGACACCTCACAGATCCGCTACACAGATCATATTTTCGGCCATGGACCAGATTTTCTTCAGCAGGCCTGTGTTTTGGGACTGGAGGGTGTGGTTTCCAAAAAAAGTGATAGCACTTATCAAAGCGGTAGAGGAAATATCTGGCTAAAAACCAAATGCTCCAATGATGAAGAGTTGTTGGTGTGCGGTTTCACCCGACCCAGCGGCTCCCGCAAGGGCTTTGGCTCACTTTTATTAGCCGCTTGGCATAAAGATAAATTGACCTACGCGGGCCGAGTGGGCACAGGTTTTAGCAATAAAATGATGCAATCCATTTATGAACGCCTGCGCGAGCTGGAAATTCCGGAGTGTCCACTGGATGTTTATCCCTTGGATGAGAAAGGCATCCGTTGGGTTAAGCCGGAGATGATTGCGGAAGTCGAATTTAGCGAATGGACACGAGATGGAGTATTACGTCATTCGAGTTTTCGCGGTCTGCGCGAAGATAAAAATCCCAGCGATATCATCCTACCGGAGGCGGCTTTGAAATCTTCCGCCACTGAAACGCGCAAAAAAACTGTCGTGAAAAATACGGCAGCAAAAACCAAAGGTGCTATTAAAAATATCCGCAATCAGGCTGAAGTTGCGGGAGTCTCTTTGACCAATCCAGATCGCATCTTTTTCCCTGACGAAGGCATTACCAAACTGCAGTTGGCACAATTTTACGAAGATATTGCCGACTGGATTTTGCCATTGATTATCGAGCGCCCATTGTCTCTGGTACGCTGCCCCAGCGGACAAACCGGCGAATGTTTTTTCCAGAAACATCCTCATTCCGTGATTTCTAAAGAGATACCGCTGATTGAAATTGCCGAGAAAGAAGGTACAAAACCCTATTTTTATGTCAAAACCCTGCCCCACCTGATTGGCCTGGTTCAGGCTGGCGCGCTGGAACTGCACGTTTGGGGGAGCACTATCCACAATGTAGAAAAGCCGGATCAATTGGTCTTCGATTTGGATCCAGCACCCAATATTCCGATGCACGAAATTTTCCGTGTCGCCCATGAATTGCGCGAGCGCTTGGAAGATGTTGGATTAGTGAGTTTTCCGCGGGTTACAGGCGGAAAAGGGTTGCATTTAGTTGTGCCACTACAACCCAAACTGGATTGGCCGGCAGTTAAAGCTTTTTGCAAGACCATAGCGACGCAAGCCGCTGCCGACGATAAAACCCGTCTTACCGCCAATATGGCCAAAAGCAAACGTCGCGGGCGCACCTTTATTGATTATTTACGCAATGGCCGCAGCGCTACGGCTATATCGTCCTATTCAACACGCGCCAAACCCGGCGCGCCGGTCGCTGTGCCGGTCAGTTGGGATGAGGTCAATGATGGACTGACACCAAACCGTTTTACGGTTGAAAATCTCCAGCGCCGACTCAGCGCCTTAAAAAAAGATCCCTGGCAGGATTTCGATAAAGCGCGCAAGCCCTTGACGCGCAAATTGCTGGAAAAACTCGGAGTGAAAGACAGTGACTTCAATTAATGCAATGGGGAGCCAATTGAGGATCTAGCTATGCCAGCGAGAGCCATGTGGAAAGCCTCTCTTACCATTGGATCGGAACAGATTCCGGTAAAGCTATACGCTGCTTTACAGGATCGCGACGTGCATTTCCGCCTTCTACACGCGAAAGATGATGTCCCGGTTAAACAAGCCATGGTGAATCCGGAGACAGAGGAAGTGGTGCCCAAAGAATTGGTCAAACGCGGTGTTATTTCCTCAGACGGTGATGTGGTTATTCTGGAAGAAGATGAACTTGCTTCGCTGCAGCCAGAACCTTCGCGGGAAATTCAGCTGATGCATTTTCTTCCCCTAGGCGCCATTGATCGACGCTTCTATCGCCGCCCTTATTACCTCGGACCAGATGGTTCTGATGCGAAATACGCCGCTTTAATTAAAGTGCTGGAAGAGTCGGGCAAGGAAGGTTTGGCGCATTGGGTCATGCGCAATAAATCCTATGTCGGCGCATTGCGTCTGCATGAGGGTTATCCGATTTTAATTGCTCTGCGCAGCGCAGACGAAGTGGTTGCCATCAGCAGTATTCGCACCCCAAAAGGCTCTGAACCCAATGAACGCGAAGTGGCCATGGCTCGACAATTAATTCAAATGCTCGCCGCCGACTTTACTCCCGAGCAATATCACGACGAATACCGTGAGCGGGTTGAAGCCTTGGTGGAAGCCAAAGCAAAAGGCGGTAAAAACAAGGTGACGCACCTGCACAAAACCCGCAAAGCGCCGCCGCAGGATCTCAGCAAACTGCTGCAAGCCAGCATTCAGGAGAAACAACATGCCCGACGACATTGACGAAGAAGAATCCGGCGGCACCCGTTCCTTTTGGTCCGGCACAGTCGCGTTTGGCCTGTTGAGCTTGCCAGTCAATCTTTATATGGCCAGCAAGCGCAATGCGGTTTCACTGCGTATGTTGGATAGTGCCGGCACGCCACTTTCCCGCCGCTATTTTTGCTCCAAAGACGACGAGCCCCTGGAACCTGACGATTTGGTGCGTGGTTACGAAGTCAGCAAAGATACTTTTGTGGAAATTCGAGATGAGGAATTGGAAGCACTCGAACCGGAAAAATCCCGCGAAATCAATCTCACGCAATTTGTCCCTTTGGAATCCATAGATCCGCTGTATTTTGATAAAGCCTATTTCCTGGTGCCGGATGAAGGCGCGCAAAAAGCCTATCGATTATTGGCCGCTTCCATGGCCAATATGGGAAGAGCGGGAATTGCCACCTTCGTTATGCGCGACAAAGAATATTTGATTGCGATTATTTCCGAGGGCGGCATTTTGCGCGCGGAAACCTTGCGCTTTCACGACGAAATCCGCTCTCCCGAAGACATAGGCTTACCCTCTCCCGCGACTGCCGATAAAACCCTGGTAGCACGACTGAAAAAACAGGTGGACCAGCTCTCCACCAAGACTTTTAGTCCGGAAGAGCTGGCTGACGATACAGCTCAACGCCTGCAGGAGCTGGTCGAGAAAAAACTGGACGAAGGGGAAGACGTGGTGCATCCAGCTAACCTGCCTACACAGGAAACCGCCCAGGTGATCGACCTTATGCAGGTGTTGAAACGCAGTCTGGAGGGCAAGACCGAGAGAAAAGCTGAATCGCCTAAATCCAGTCGAGCAAAATCAACAAAAGCAACCAAATCTGCGCCTAAAAAATCATCAAGCGAAAAAAATAAACCTGAACTTGATATAGATCAAAACGCGAGCCGAGCGGAACTCTATGAGCTTGCCAAGGAATTGCATATCCCCGGCCGCAGCCAAATGTCGCGCGACGAATTGATGCGGGCTTTAAAACGACATTAAGTATTCCACCCGAGCGAAAAGCGGCGTCGCGATATACAATCTGCGCCCGACAGTTTTCCACCTGCTAACTTTATTAGAAGCCTTCGCAAAAAATGCAGGTGTTTTTTGAATGACGGTTTCAATTCGCACGTTTGTAGTTTGTCGACGGGACTAAAAACTATGCCGCACCGCTCCCATTTGTTTTCTTTGCGTTTTGCTCATGCATTAAGAGAATCCTGCGTAGCCTCTCCCTATTCACTCCAATCCTTTAGCCGCGATCTGATGGCCGGCATTACGGTCGGCATTATCGCGATTCCGCTGGCTATGGCATTGGCCATTGCTAGCGGCGTAGCGCCGCAACACGGCCTGTACACATCGATTATTGCCGGTTTTATCATCGCACTTGCTGGCGGGAGCCGCTTAAGCATCTCAGGGCCTACGGCGGCATTTGTGGTGATTCTCTACCCGGTAGTGCAAAAGCACGGCTTGGGAGGACTTCTACTGGCGACCCTTATGGCCGGGGCAATTATGGTTGCCATGGCTTACGCCCGCCTGGGGAGACTTATTGAATATGTGCCGGAATCGGTAACGCTTGGCTTTACCGGCGGCATCGCGGTTGTCATAGCAACGCTGCAAATAAAAGACTTTGCGGGGTTGCCGATCGACAGCATGCCCGAGCACTTCACGGAAAAGCTGGCCATCTTGGCAGAACACATTCCAGACGCTTCTTGGCCTGCACTCTTTATCGGCGGTCTCACACTTACTGTTATGTTTTTATGGCCGAAATTGCGTACCCCAATTCCGCCACATCTACCCGCAGTCCTGGCCGCTAGTCTCTGTGCCTGGCTGCTGCAAAAATTCGGTTTCCCGGTCGATACTATCGCCACCCGCTTTAGCTATATGTCCAGCGAAGGATTACAAGCTGGAATTCCGCCTTATCCGCCCACCTTTAGCTGGCCTTGGCAACAACCGGGGCCAGGCGGCGCGCCGCTCAGTATCAGCTGGCCAATGATCGTCGAGCTTTTACCCTCCTCGTTTGCCATCGCCATGCTCGGCGCCATCGAATCCCTTCTCTGTGCTGTGATCCTGGACGGTATGACAGGTCGGCGTCACAGCGCGAATAGCGAACTACTCGGTCAGGGAATTGGCAACTTGATCGTGCCATTTTTTGGCGGGATCACTGCCACTGCCGCCCTCGCCCGCTCGGTCGCCAATCTGCGTGCAGGTGGCCGCACGCCGGTTGCAGCCATGATTCATGCAGTGGTGGTATTGCTCGGGCTGGTTGCTTTGGCTCCGGCGCTGTCGCATCTGCCTATGGCGGGAATGGCGGCTTTGCTGTTGGTGGTCGCCTGGAATATGAGTGAATTTCCCAAGTCTGCGCATTTTGTGCGCGCGGCGCCACGCAGCGATGTTCTGGTTTTACTGACCTGCCTCGCGCTAACCATCTTTTTCGATATGGTGATTGCGATCACTGCGGGCATACTGCTGGCGGCGGTATTGTTTATGAAGGAAATCGCCGCTCTGACGCGTCTTGAAGATTTAACCGCAAGCAAGACACCACCCGAGGGGTGGAAGGTATTCAGAATCAGAGGCCCCTTATTTTTTGCCGCTGCGGACCGAGTGTTTAGCGAACTGGCCTTTTTGGTAGCCGACGCCAAAGGCCTCGTGCTGGAGCTGGAGGATGTCACTTTATTGGATGCAGGTGGATTGGCGGCATTGACCAAACTGATCGATCACTGCCACAAGAGCAACACACCTCTTTACCTGTGCGAGTTACAAAGTCAGCCATTAAAAACCCTCAAGCGCGCGAAGTTAACGTCAATTCCCGGCGAGGTGATGTTTTATCCAACCCTTGCGCAGGCATTGACGGATATTTCTTTAAATAACGGATCATCTACTTGATGCGCAGTTTTTCCTTCTTTGAAAACGCCTTATTTGGCGATAGCGCCGTTATTTTGCGCACGTTGCTGCAATTGCGCGTATTGGTGTTCGGTGCACTAGTCGGCTTTTTGTGGATTCTCGATAAACAAACCGCATGGCCGGTACATTATTCGTCGATATTGCTGATTGTCGGTTGCGCAATTGTGTGGTCTGCCTGGCTGTTATTCCACTTCAAACGCCGACTATTTGAATCCAGGGCAATTCCTAGCGCGCGCCATCACCTTATAGAACAGCGCGCAATTCTGCGCGAACTGATCATCGACGGGTGTTGTCTGGCATTAGTAGTGTTTCTCTCCGGTCGCTCAGAAAATCCTTTTATTTATTATTTTCTGGTACTGATCGCGGTTGCCGCCACAGTGCTGAGCGGCAAAATTGCGTGGCTTTTTGCCGCAGTGGGCGTGTGTGTCTATTCCTTATTTTTATATCTCGACATCAACGAACATTTTCACCACATGTCAGATCAATACCAATTCCATTTGCTCGGCATGTGGGTGAATTTTTTTGGCAGCTCTCTGGTGACCTGTTATTTCATTTCCAAATTGGCTAATGCGCTGCGCGAGCAACAACAGCAACTGGGGAAGATTCGCGAAGAAACACTCAAAAACGAGCAGCTTATCGGCATCGGCACCCTTGCAGCCTCCACCGTTCACGCACTCGGCACACCACTCTCTACTCTGGCCGTATTGCTGGGCGAAATGCGCAATTCCGCTGATACCGAAGAAAAACGCACTGATATAGATACCATGCTGACGCAGATCCAGCGCTGCACCACCACCATGAAAAAATTGTCCATGCTCGCGGATTACGAAGATGATTCCAATCAGCAAGAATCTGTCGCGGAACTTGCGGCAACCTTGCGCGAACACTATGTCTTAAGCAAACCGTCGCTTTATCCCAGCATTAATCTGCCTGAATCCACTCAACATCAGCGTATCCGGCACAGCTTGCTGCTGCATCATGCATTAATCAACTTGGTTGATAACGCCATTGAAGCCGCGCAAAACCGGGTTTCGGTGGATTTCGATACCGATCGGGATTTTCTCTATATCTCCATTGTGGACGATGGCCCGGGAATGCCGCTGAAGGCAGTAAAGGATTGGGGAAAACCGCAACATTCGAGCAAAAAGGACGGGCTAGGGATTGGTGTTCTTTTGGCCAACAGCACCATCGAGCGATTGGGGGGAACGGTTGCAATTCACGTGGTTGACCTGGATACTGCGGCCCCTAAACAGGTACCGCAAACCCATGTTCAGGTGAAACTGCCACTGTCACAACAACCACATTTGTCATGAGCAATACTGCGATTCGAATTTTGTATGTCGAAGACGATGCAACTCTGGCATCAGTCACCACGCGCGCCCTGACCCGACGCGGCTTTGACGTAGTACATTACGAATCCATCAGCGCGGCGCGAAGCGGCTCGCAGTTACAGGAATTCACCTGGGCTTTGCTGGATCTCAAATTGGAAGACGGCTCCTCACTGGAGCTGATCGGATTGCTGCTGGACAAAAATCCGGATATAAAAATTGTTGTGCTCACCGCTTATGCCAGCATCGCAACCGCAGTACAAACCATCAAATTGGGTGCAACCAATTATTTAAGTAAACCTGCAACCATCGACCAGATTTTGCAGGCATTTGAGAACGATGCTCCGACATGTGCGGACGAAGCTGATACGGCCCACGTAGTTCCACTGCGCAGAATCGAATGGGAGCACATTCAAAAAGCACTGGCCGACAATGCGGGCAATATTTCGGCCACCGCTCGCCAGCTCAAAATGCACCGCAGAACATTGCAGCGCAAACTCGCCAAAAAACCTGTCGGCGAATAATCAGTCGCTGCCAACCCACTCTAACAAGCACCACTGACATTATCATGACGAATCAAATCCTTTCGGGTGAATACGAATCTCAGCTGCAAGAAAAATATCAGCAAACATTGACTGAGTTTGCGGAATTTGGAGTGAAAGAAATCGAAGTTTTTCGCTCACCCGTCAATAGCTATCGTATGCGCGCGGAATTCAGAGCGTGGCAAGAGGATGATGGCGTCCACTATGCCATGTACCAACCAGGCAGCCGCTTGGCATACAAGGTCGGCCAATTTCCCGCTGGGTCTCCCGCTATGCAGGAGATAATGCCGAAATTAGCACAACAACTCAGCGGCAACGAGCTATTGCGCCGCCGGCTCTACCAGATCGAATTTTTGACCACCATGAGTGGCGAGGTGTTGGTTACCCTGATCTACCACAAATCGCTGGATGATCCGTGGACAAAAGAAGCCGAAGAACTAGCAAAAACCTTGTCCATTCACGTCGTCGGTCGCAGTCGCAATCAAAAAGTCATAGTGACGCAGGACTTTGTCACGGAAAAGTTTGTTGTCGCAGGTAGAGAATACCGCTATCAACAGCTGGAAGGTTCGTTCACCCAGCCCAATGGCCCAGTTTGCCAGCATATGCTCAATTGGGCGGTGGAAAATAGTCGCAATTTTGCCGGAGATTTGTTGGAGCTATATTGCGGCAATGGCAATTTCACTTTGCCTTTATCTCGCAATTTCAACAAGGTACTGGCAACGGAAGTAGCCAAATCCGGCATTCAATCGGCGCTGCTCAATTGCGAGCAAAACCAGATTGACAATATCGCTTTCGCGCGCTTATCCAGCGAAGAATTGTGCAATGCACTTAATGGTGTGCGTGCCTTTGAACGGTTAAAGCATGTGACCTTAAGCGACTACCAGTTCACAACGGTTTTTGTCGATCCACCTAGAGCGGGACTCGATCCTTTAACCAATCAATTTATTCAGCGCTTTGACAATATTATTTATATTTCCTGTAATCCCAACACGCTGAAAGACAACCTGAAAACCCTGGAACAAAGCCATTGTGTTGTCAAAATGGCTTTGTTTGATCAGTTCCCCTACACGGAACATCGCGAATGCGGAGTTATATTGCGCAAGATCTGAAGACCTAGCGCGATGTATCAGAACGTTCGCCCTATAAGACGTTGTGCTGCATCGCGCACAAAATCGCCCAGCTCTTCCTCCTGCCGTTCAATATGTTGCTCATACTCCCTTCTCTGCTTTTTCGGTAGCTGTTTCCATTCATCCAGAATCGGGATATGAGCAATGGACTGGGCAAGCTTATCAAAAGCGACAAATTCCTCTCGCGGTGCTCCATCTACGGATAATTGATCCATAAGACGCGAGATACGCAAACTGGCTTCTGCATAACGCACCTGACCGTCCAACATCGCCCGGCAAATAATCTGAATACTTTGATTAATCTGGATGCGAGCCTGTTGATACTGCCGGTCCGCCTCTTCCTGTTTCTGTTTGTTTAATTTTCTTAATTTATAAAGCTTCCAATGCAAATAAATCGCAATCCCCGCAAGCACCAGGATGATTGCCGATCCTATAAGCCATAATGCATTAATCATTTGAAGGATCCTCTACAGCTTCCGCATCGAGACAAGCGCGCTCAGCGATTGTCGATGAAAATTTCTTGCTGGTTTTTGCGCCCAACTTGCGGAAATCATCAACACGTTTTACGAGATTACCGCTGCCAGAGACCAACCGGCTCATCGCCAGCTCGTAACTTTTGCCGACCCGCTCCAAACCGACACCTATATCTTCCAAAGCTTCAACAAAACGAACGAATTGATCGTGTAAGCGACCCGCGGATACCACGATATTTTCCACGTTACGATCCTGCCTTTCACGCTGCCATAGTGCACTCACGGTTCGCAGCACGACAAAAATTCCGGACGGACTGACCAACAAAACGCGTTTGTCGTAAGCCTCTTGCAACAACTCCGGAACATTTTGCACTGCTGTTATAAATGCCGCTTCGACGGGCACAAACATACAGACGAAATCAATGGATCCTTTACTGACCACGTCTGCATAATTTTTCGCGGCAAGTCCTCGGATGTGCGTGCGAATAGATTCCACATGCTCCTTCAATGCTTGCGCACGCTCTTGTTCGCTCTCAGCGATACAAAAACGCTCGTATGCCACCAGGGAGACTTTCGCATCGATTACGATGGATTTTTCGTCCGGCAAATAGACAACTGCGTCAGGCTGGATTCGCCGCCCATCATCGTCTCTATGCGAAACCTGCAGCTGATATTCTCGCCCTTTTTGCAGCCCCATATTTTCGAGGATATTGGCAAGAATCAGCTCGCCCCAATTGCCGATAATTTTATTATTGCCTTTTAAAGCATTGGCGAGATTTACCGCATCCTGGCCAATTTGCTGCGACTGTTTCTGCAGTTCAAAAATCTGCCCCATCAACTGGTGATGTTGTGCAATACCCTGCTTCTGCGCCTCATCGGTTCTGTCGCGAAATTCTTTCAATTGATCGCGAAAAGGCAGAATCAGCTGTTCTAACTGAATTTTCGTGTGGCGAGAAAAATGTTCCTGTTTGGCCTCGAAGACGCGGTTGGCCAAGTTTTCGAATTCTTTGGTCAAGATTTCCCTTGATGACCTCAATAAATTGAGCTCCGACTGCCACGCCTGCTCTTTTTCATCAAACCTTGCGCGGGCCGTTGCCAAGTCCAGTTTCAGATCGTGATTTTGTTGGCTAGCCAATGCTAAATCGGCTAATAACCTTTGTTTTTCCGTCTTTTGAATGGCAATTTCATTTTCTGCTGCGCCCAGTTTCGTCGTTACTTCTGCAAGCTGAACTTGCCATTCGCTCTCCTTGATTTGCAACTGGGCACGGCTACGAACAGTCGTTATGATCACGGTCAAAAGCAACGCAAATGTACCAGCCAACCAAAGCACCAGCGCCCATATTGGCAGAAGTAATTCATTTGTCACTACAGTCACTGAAAACTCCAAATCAAACAAATCGGGGATGTGGTATCTTACCGGCCAGATCAAACGTGTCTGTTAAATCTCGAAATTTTATGCAAAACCCTTCCGTGCTTGTACTCGACTCCGGAATTGGTGGATTAAGCATCACCCAGGAGATCCGCAAACTCTGCCCTCAGCTCCATATTACCTATCTGGCAGACTTGGCGGCTTTTCCCTATGGCCCAAAATCCGGCGAGCAAATCGTCGAAAGAGTTGTGTATTTGATGGAACAATTGGTTCCTATTATCTCACCTCAACTCGCCGTAGTAGCCTGCAATACGGCGAGCACTGTTGCCTTACCCGCGATACGTCAACAGTTCGACATCCCTGTTGTCGGAGTTGTGCCAGCAATCAAACCCGCTGCCAAATTGACACATACAGGTGTTATCGGAATGTTGGCAACGGAGGGAACAGTTAACCGATCTTACACACACAATCTGATTAAAGAATTTGCCCATCATCGGGAAGTATTTCTGCACGGCAGTGCTCATTTAGTGCTTCTTGCCGAGGAAAAACTAAGGTCCGGTCAAGTTGATCCTGAAGAGGTCAAACGAGAAGCATGGCCGCTCATTTCGAAATCCCAAAGTATGGATACAGTTGTGCTCGCCTGCACTCATTTTCCACTGTTACGCGAAGAACTAATTGCGGGATTCCCGCAAATCAAATTCTGGGTTGACTCAGGAAATGCCATAGCACGGAGAGTTTTGGATCTGTTAGGCGAAGGAGCGAGCCAGATTACATCGGGCAACAAAAAGAATCTCTTTATCAATACTGCCGCAACACAAGCCCCCTACTACAAGCCACTTATGCTTGAGCTTCTGGGGGAATTCGAATATTCATCGCTGAAATAAAAAAAGGCCGCCGAAGCGGCCTTTTTACTAGAACTACCGCTTAATCTTTGCTTTCGCAATTACGTTATTTTCGAAAGCCTCTAGCTCAGATTGAGAAATCTGGAAACGCAACTGATTTTGCATGCCAGTTTTTTGCGCATCGACCAAATCTTCAATCGTGCCGTCAATCACTTCTTTCAAGCCCACAACAACAGCGCCACCACCCGGAACTGATGCCAAGTCAAATACGGAATTTCCATCTGCTGGACGAGCCAAGGAAAACGCTTTTTGTAACACAGCGCCGCCAATCTCAAATGAAGTTCGCGAAGCGTTTTCGTGCAGCTTGTATTCCAAACCAGCTTCTTTGGCGACATCTTCCGCCGCTTTACCGCTTTGAATCTGTTGCAGCACTTCGCGAGCTCGTGCGGCGGATTCGCTAGCAATACGTTGAGCAGTCAACTGCGCAAAAATTTCTTCTTTGACATCAGCCAACGGCTTCAATTGCTCTGGCTTATGTTCTTTTAATCGGATAACGAACGACCGAACACCGCCCACATCAATTACGCGGCTGTTATGCCCTTGGGCCAAAACTTCATCACCGAATGCTTCATTTACGACTTGCGATATAGCCGCAACTCCAGCGCCACCTGATCGGCTAAACAATTCGCTGGTTTGCACTTCAACTCCCAAAGCTTCTGCAGCGTATTTCAGCGAGTCTGCCCCGAAGGTTCTTTCATCCAATACATTGGACAAGCGAATATATTCTTCCTGGGCGAGCTGCGTAGCCAATTGTTTCGCGATAGTATCTTTGCGCTCTTCAAAAGTTGGCGGTACTACGTTGGTTTTTTCGACCAACTTGATGAAGTGGTGACCAACATCGGTTTTGACAGCAGCGGATACCGCACCAACTTCAAGTTTTTTTGCGGCTTCAACAAATTCCTTCGGATAAGCGTTCTCGATCAGGATCCCGAGATTACCACCGCTCTGCTTTGAACCCAGGTCATCGGAATATTCTTTGGCCAAAGCAGCAAAATCAGCACCACCTTCCAACTTGGCGGCAACTTCTTTTACCTTGTCGGCCGCACCGTCTTTATCTTCAATCAAAATGTGCGCAACTACATAACGCGGATCTGCTTTGAAGTTGCTAACTTCTTCTTGATAAACCGCTTGTATATCCGCTTCTGAAACCTGAACCTTGCTTGCCAACTGATCCAAACTCAGCTCGACATAATCTATGCTTACTTTTTCTGGCTCAATAAATTGGGCGCTGTTGTTTTGATAATACTGCTCAACATCGCCATCGGTAACCGCCACTTCGGGCTTATCCGCTTTAGGAATTTCAACCGTGAAAAATGTTCGCTTCTGCTGAGTGATACTTGCTAGCAACTTCAGCTCTTCCGGAGTTACAAAGCTTGAGCCAGCAATCCCAGTGTTGATGTGGCTGAGAATAAAATCTTTTTCAGTAGCGGCAAGAAAAGTTGCCGGGGTGTACAAATAAGAAATGCGGTCTTTAAAAACCTGAGAATTAAATTTGCCATCCACTTGGAAAGCTTCAATAGCGGCTATCTGCTTCCACAGAGTTTCTGTTGAGGCACCCATTCCACCATCGACAGCAGCTTGATAAAGCGCTTCACGCTGAACCATTCGCTGCAAAACAGGACCGCTCAATACGCTGTCATCCAGCTGGGGGTTATTTGGTTCGAGTTCAAACTGCTGTTGCAGCCTCTGCTTCTCCAGAGTGAGCTCTCTTTGGAAGTCCACACGATTAATGCTTTCCCCATTGACGGTCGCAACCTCTGCGCCCCCAAGGGATCCGACAAACAGTTGCTCAACCCCAAACAAAATGAGAGGGATAATAAAAATCGCAAGAACAAATACCGCAACTGTTCCCTTCAGATTGTCACGCACGCTTTGCAGCATCATGCACCTCAAAACAAATAGGTATATAAAAAAGGCGCATTTTCTGCGCCTTTATTTTGTCGGACTAATATATGTGAAATTCTCGAACTATTGCCCTCATGGAAGGCATTGAAAATTAAGAGAGATTTACAGCGTCCTTCAATGCTTTGCCAGCTTTAAATGTTGGAATTTTAGCGGCTGCAATTTCGATTGGATTGCCGGTCTGTGGATTGCGTCCAGTACGAGCGGCTCTCTCTTTAACTACGAATGTACCAAAACCAACCAATGATACTTGGTCGTTATTTTTGAGTGCCTGAGTTATAGATTCAGTCACCGCGTCCAAGGCTCGACCAGCCGCTGCTTTTGAAATATCCGCAGAAGCGGCAATGGCATCGATCAACTCAGATTTGTTCACGTTTAACCCCTCTTATTATTCGAGATAAGATGATTATTTAGGCATTGGAACGACGGTAATCAAGGGCACTCACTTGGTTACAGCGCCAAGCCTTCTAGTAATGTTCGACGGACTGCGATTTATACCAACTGCGGTTTGGCCGGTCAAGGACGCGAGCTGATTTTGGTTAACTTAAGCCCGCGTCACATCGCAAACAACAAGGATATACGCCAAATTGACTATCTGCCGTAAATTTAGCTGCTGCAATTGTGGTCAACTGTTTAATGAGTGCTCATTCTGCTTTCATCACGAGCGTGATCAAAAGCTTTTGCCTCTAAAGCCCGATACTCTTCATCCGTATAAGGTGTTGGCATGTGCTGTAGTGCTATTGCAAGAACCTCATCAATCCATTTGACCGGCTTGATTTGCAGATCCGCTTTAATATTGTCCGGGATCTCCCGCAAATCTGCTTCATTATCCTTCGGAATGATAACCGTCCTGATACCGCCACGATGCGCTGCCAGTAACTTCTCTTTCAGGCCACCGATTTTCAACACCTCGCCCCGCAAAGTAATTTCCCCAGTCATAGCGACATCGGCTCTGACCGGGATATTGCAGTAGACGGATACCAATGCCGTACACATAGCGATACCGGCGCTCGGTCCATCTTTAGGCGTAGCCCCTTCCGGCACGTGGATATGCAAATCGTGTTTCTCACTGAAATCAGGCGCTACGCCAAGAACCTGAGATCGAGAACGAACAACTGTTATAGCGGCTTGAATCGACTCTTGCATCACATCGCCCAAAGATCCAGTTTTCACCAGACGCCCTTTGCCTTTCACAACCGATGCTTCGATAGTCAACAGTTCGCCGCCAACCTGAGTCCAGGCAAGACCAGTAACCTGTCCCACCTGATTCTTTTCTTCTGCTCGACCAAAATCGTGTTTACGAACACCTAAGTATTCTTCCAACTGAGAAGAATCGATTGTGTGAGCCGCTGCCTTATTTTTCTTAACGTTTTGTGTGACAACTTTTCGGCAAATTTTGGCAATCTCACGGTCCAATCCACGAACACCCGCTTCCCGAGTGTAATAACGCACGATGTCACGAATCGCCGGTTCCGCAAAATGAATTTCACCTTCTTTTAAACCGTTATTTTTCATCTGCTTAGGAATCAAATAACGGGAAGCGATATTCACTTTCTCGTCTTCGGTGTAGCCAGGAATACGAATGACTTCCATACGATCCAGCAATGGGCCGGGAATATTCATCGTATTAGAAGTACAAATAAACATCACATCTGAAAGGTCATAATCGACTTCCAAATAGTGATCGTTGAAGTGGCTGTTTTGTTCAGGATCAAGAACTTCCAGCAACGCAGATGCAGGATCACCGCGATGATCCATGCCCATTTTGTCAACTTCATCCAATAGGAAAAGCGGGTTTTTCACGCCGACTTTTGACATTTTTTGAATGAGTTTTCCTGGCAAGGACCCGATGTAAGTGCGTCTGTGGCCGCGGATTTCCGCCTCATCGCGCACGCCACCTAAGGCCATGCGGACAAACTTGCGATTGGTTGCCCTGGCAATAGACTCGCCGAGAGATGTTTTACCGACACCCGGAGGGCCAACCAAGCACAGCACAGGCCCTTTAACTTTTTTCACCCGTTGCTGCACAGCCAAATATTCCAGGATCCGCTCTTTTACCTCCTCCAAGCCATAATGGTCGGCCTCGAGAATTTCCTCCGCTGCAGCAAGATCGTGTCGAACCTTGCTGCGCTTGGTCCAAGGCACATTGACCATCCAGTCGATATAAGAGCGAACCACTGACGCCTCCGCAGACATTGGAGACATCATTTTCAATTTATTTAATTCCGCACGGGTTTTGCCTTCCGCTTCTTTCGGCATACCAGCGTTGGCGATTTTCTTCTCGAGCTCTTCGATTTCATTAGGCTCATCAGTCAACTCACCAAGTTCGCGCTGAATGGCTTTCATTTGCTCATTCAAATAGTATTCGCGCTGACTTTTTTCCATTTGTTTTTTAACGCGGCCGCGAATACGTTTTTCAACCTGAAATAATTCAGCCTCGGTCTCCATGAGGCCGACCAGATGTTCTACTCGTTCAGTGACATCGTATATCTCGAGAATTTGCTGCTTCTGAGCCAAATCCAACGACATATGAGCAGCAACCGTATCCGCCAAACGGCCCGGCTCATCAATTCCGGTAATCGAAGTCAGCACTTCGGAAGGAACTTTTTTACTCAAATTGACGTATTGCTCAAAACCATTTAGCAGAGTTTTTGCCAGGGCCTCAGCTTCTCTTGCATTTGGTTCAGTGCCGGAAATTGGCGTCGCCAGAGCCTGAAAATAGGCTTCACCTTCGATTTGGCTGATTTCTGAGCGCTCCTTTCCTTCTACCAAAACTTTAACGGTGCCATCAGGGAGCTTTAGTATTTGCAGAATCTGGGAAATGGTGCCGACAGTGTACAAATCGTCAGCGCCGGGATCGTCTACGGAGGGTGTTTTTTGGGCAACGAGTAATACTTGTTTGTCGTCCGCCATTGCCCGCTCGAGCGCGGCAATGGATTTACTTCTTCCGACAAATAATGGAATAACCATGTGCGGATAGACCACCACATCTCGCAGAGGAAGCAGAGGTAAAGTTATGCCATTGGAAGACTTTTCGCGATTAGTCATGTAACCCTCTCTTTGTTCGAGATGTCTGATCGATTATTACGACATCGAATTTGGGGCGTTTATTTCAAATGCAAGTTTGATAAAGCAAAAAAGGGCCCTGATGAGCCCTTTCTTGCAATATGTCACAACAAAACAGAGCAACCATTAATCATCTGGCATTGCCTTCTGCGTGTTCTGCTTCTCGTAAACAATAAGGGGTGCAGATTCGCCACGGATAACAGAAGCGTCGATCACAACTTTCGCAACATTTCTTTCCGATGGCAGACGGAACATAGTGTCTAGCAACACAGACTCCATAATAGACCGGAGTCCCCGGGCGCCCGTTTTCCGTTCCATTGCCTTGGTAGCAACTGCATCCAAAGCGTCATCACGGAAGTCAATCTCAACCCCCTCCATTTCAAACAATTTGCGATATTGTTTGACCAGGGAGTTTTTTGGCTCCGTCAGAATCGCAACCAGAGCGGCCTTATCCAACTCTTCAAGCGTCGCTATAACCGGCAAACGGCCAACAAATTCCGGGATCAGGCCATATTTGATCAGGTCTTCCGTCTCCAGCCCTTTTAGAGTCTGACCGATATTTTTGCTGTCCTTACTCTTCACTTCGGCACCGAAACCGATACCGCCTTTTTCAGATCGATCACGAATGATTCTGTCCAAGCCCGCGAAAGCGCCGCCGCAGATAAACAAGATATTTGATGTATCTACCTGCAGAAACTCTTGTTGCGGATGTTTTCTGCCGCCCTGTGGAGGCACAGAGGCAATCGTACCCTCGATCAGTTTGAGCAACGCCTGCTGTACACCTTCACCGGACACGTCGCGGGTGATAGAAGGATTGTCTGATTTGCGGGAGATCTTATCGATTTCGTCAATGTAGACGATGCCCTGCTGGGCTTTCTCGACATCGTAATCGCATTTCTGCAGGAGCTTCTGAATGATGTTCTCAACATCTTCACCCACATACCCTGCTTCGGTCAGAGTCGTTGCGTCAGCAATGGTAAATGGAACGTTCAGCAAACGAGCCAAGGTCTCAGCCAATAACGTCTTGCCGCTACCGGTCGGACCTACCAGAAGAATATTGCTCTTGCCGAGCTCTACATCTTCTTTGCTCTTTTTCTTGTTGCCGACCCGCAACCGTTTGTAATGGTTGTAAACGGCAACAGCCAATACCTTTTTGGCATCCACCTGGCCGATTACGTACTCATCTAGAGTTGCAGCAATTTCTTTAGGAGTCGGCAGTTTGTCGCCGGCACCCTCTTGCGTGTTCTCTTGGATCTCTTCGCGAATGATGTCGTTACATAGGTCGACACATTCATCACAAATGAAGACTGAAGGCCCTGCAATCAGCTTGCGCACTTCATGCTGGCTTTTGCCACAAAAAGAGCAGTAAAGCAGTTTGCCGTTGTCGTCATTATCGTTGGTGTGGTCGGTCATTAAACCTCTCCGCCAGATTGCATTGAATCAATTAAACCATAGTTTCACTGGATTGACGCGTATAGACGCGCCTAAGATCAAATCTATCCAGCACAGAGGTTTATTTGAGTTTCACGTTTCAAGAGTTCTTCCTCATCTAATACAGGGTGGAAGTATCAAGAGGCGCCAGCCCCCTGATTAACCCTCCGCCAGGACGCGCTTGGTAAGAACCTCATCAACCAAACCGTACGCCTTCGACTCCTGCGCGCTCATAAAGTTATCCCTTTCTGTGTCCCGTGCAATCTCCTCAACACTACGCCCTGTATGGAATGCCATCAGTTGGTTGAGCCGCTCTCTGATCTTCAGAATTTCCTGAGCGTGAATATGGATGTCAGTTGCCTGTCCCTGCGCTCCGCCAGATGGCTGGTGGATCATTGTGCGCGCATTTGGCAAACAATAACGCTTCCCTTTAGCCCCCGCTGTCAGCAGGAAAGCTCCCATGCTACATGCCTGACCAATACACATGGTACTTACGTCGGGCTTGATGAATTGCATGGTGTCGTAAATGGACATTCCCGCGGTAACCGAACCGCCAGGTGAGTTGATATACAGATGGATATCTTTATCTGGATTCTCAGCCTCAAGAAACAATAGTTGTGCCACTACGAGATTAGCCATGTGATCTTCTACGGGGCCAACCAAGAATATGACACGCTCCTTTAATAACCTTGAATAAATGTCGTAAGACCGCTCTCCTCTGGCTGTCTGCTCCACCACTATCGGCACAAGTGCACTAAGAGGTGATGACGCTACAGAACCAAAAGTATCAAATTTGGACATATTTTCTTTTTCCTTGGATATGGTGAGTGGCCGAGTTTGTTTTGGTTATAAGAGTTGGATTAGACAGCTTTTAGAAAGCTTAACTCGTGCGTAGGAGATATGCCAGTTTGAAGAGCCTGGCATCGCCGCTTTACAGCGATGCCAGTCATTTTAAGAACAATTTGAGTATTTATTCGTCGCCTTCGGCGTCGTTTTCAGGCTTGATCAGCTCTTGATAGCCGACTGTCTTGGTATTGATCGATGCTTTTGCAGCCAAAAGGTCAACCACTTGGTCTTCGAGAACCGCAGCTCGCGCACCAGACAACAGCTCATTGTTGCTGTAGTAGTACTTGATGACGCTTTCCGGATCTTCATAAGTAGCAGCGATACTTTCTACCAGCTGACGTACGCGATCGTTGTCTACCGTGATCTTTTCTTTGGTAACAACTTCTGAAATCAGCAGTCCCAGAGCAGTTCGGCGCTCAGCGCGCTTACGGAACAGGTCGTCGGGCAGCAGCGAGCGCACATCCAGTTGGGCCGCCAATTGGCCGTACTGCTGTACTGCTTGCTGACGCAATGCATCAATTTCATTCTGGACCAGCGCTTTAGGCACTTCGATGGGGTTGGCTGCCAACAAAGCATCAAGAACCTGAATTTTCAGCTTGTTCTTGATCATGCGCTCCTTCTCGCGCTCCATGTTTTCTTTTACATCAGCGCGGAATTTCTCCAGTCCACCTTCTTTTACGCCAAATGAAGCGAAGAAAGCGTCGTCCAGCTCAGGAAGTTTTTGCTCAGAGACAGAATTCAAGGTCACCTTGAACTCAACAGCAGCACCTTTGAGGGACTCAACTTGGTAATCTTCAGGGAAGACCAGGTTCAAAGTTTTGGTTTCGCCAGCCTTCAAACCAACGATACCGGACTCGAATCCAGGAATCATGGTATTGGAGCCAAGCTGCAGGTTGTAGCCAGTCGCAGTGCCGCCATCAAATGCTTCGCCGTCTTTGGTTCCCACGAAGTCGATATTGACGCGGTCGCCATCTGCGGCTGCACGATCGACAGAAGCCCAACCGGCTTGGCTTTTACGCAGAGTTTCAATCATCTCATCAACGTCTGCTTCAGAGATTTCTGCTGCGTACTGGGTGATTTCGACGCCATCGATGTACTTAACGTCGATCTCGGGGAATACCTCGAAAGTCGCAATGTATTCGAGATCCTTACCGTCTTCGAACTGCTTGGGCTCGATGCGTGGTTGACCGGCTGGTTTCAGATCTTTCTGACGGACCGCTTCCTGGAAAGATCGGCTGATAGTGTCTCCCAGAACTTCTTGACGAATGCCCGCACCAAACTTCTGCGACACCACTTTAAGAGGCACTTTTCCTTGGCGGAATCCGTTGATGCGGACTTTTTTAGCGGCTTCTTGTAACCGCTTGTTGACCTCGTTATCAATTACATCAGCCGGAACTCCAACGGTCAGGCGTCGTTCCAAGCCAGACGTTGTTTCGATCGAAACTTGCATTCTCTGCCTCGTCTATTCAAAAAGGAAAAAGGGTGTTCTGCGAAATGACTGCGTCATTAAATAAGTGGTGCGGTCGGAGAGACTCGAACTCTCACGCCAGGGACACTGGAACCTAAATCCAGCGCGTCTACCAATTCCGCCACGACCGCACAATTAAAGTCACACGAGAGCTAATCGAAGTAATCCGCTGATTTTAAAGGGAAAACTTACTTTCTCCGACTGAGCCTCATTTGAGGGGTGGGAATTGTGCCATAGCTGGACGGCACAAGGAAGTCCCGGGGGATCGCGGGGCTAGAGATTTTTTTGCGGGGCGGCGCTTAAAACACGCTCAACCTGGATGCCGCGGCGCTGCAACAATGAGACAATCCCATCATCCCCAAGCATGTGGCCGACGCCAACAACCAGAAAAACGCGCTGGCCTTTTTGCAGATAACGCTCTACTGCGGAAACCATTTTTTTGTTTCTGCGGGTAAACATGCGATCGAACAGCTGCTGTGAATCTTTCTGCGCACGAAACGGCTCGATCAACGTTCGTTCGAGCACGCCCACATTACCTTGACGCCAAGCTTCAGCCATCTTCGTCAGATAGTCGCGGCCATTTTGTAGATCCTGAAGAGTCTGGCGCAAAAATCTCTCCTGCTCCTTTAGAGAAAAGGTACTGAAGAGGCTGAGCTGCGATTCCAGCGTTTCCAATTCATCAATTGGCTTTTCGGTTCCAGACGCTTTTTTTAGGAAATAGAGATCGACGCCCAATTGCTGCTGCAGCTCGGTTTTACGTATTTCCGTTTCTACGAGCAATAGGGTGACGTACCAGGGCTGAAATCGATGAAATGCATTGATCGGCACATTGGTTTTCTGTACGTGATTTTGCAGAAGCCGGTAAGTGGAGGGTGAAATGACATCCTTTAAAGTTTGCCCCTGCTGCAACCCGCCATGCTTGAACACAATTTGCGCAGCCTGGGGAGACAAGTTCAGCAGATTGACTTCCACCACCAGCCTGTCCGCTTTAGCGAATGCGTCTTCTATAGTCTTAGGCATGGGGTAGAAATCCGGATGCCCGAAGTGCATCGATCCCATTAAATAAAGAACGCTATCGCCCTTGCGAACTTCCCAAAATGCTGGCTGACTGACCTCCGCCTTTGCCTGAAAAGAAAGGCACAAAAGAACCAAATAGGGAACGAGACGACAAAAGAAGAACGAAACGTCTCGCACTACTTTGTGTGAATTCATGAGGTCACTTCAGACAAATCAGGATTCGAAAGGCTGAAGCGCACCGGATTGCACCTCAGCCACTAACGGCTAGAGCCGTTCCACTAGAGTCGCTATGCCTTGCCCCAAACCAATGCACATGGTTGCAATGCCCAGGGTGGCATTTTTATCTTGCATAACGGATAAAAGAGTTCCGGTGATTCGGGTTCCCGAGCATCCGAACGGGTGCCCAAGCGCAATCGCTCCACCATACAGGTTCACTTTGCTATCCATGTCATCGAGCAATTTGAGATCCTTTAGAACTGGAAGCGCCTGCGCCGCAAAAGCTTCGTTAAGTTCCAAAGCATCGATATCTGACATACTCAAATTGGCATTTTTTAGAAGCTTTTGACACGCCGGCACGGGGCCATATCCCATAATAGATGGATCCACTCCCACGACAGCGCCCGCCACTATCTTGGCTATAGGCGTTAATCCCAGTGATTGCGCGCGCTCGGCGGACATCACGATCATTGCTGATGCACCATCTGTTACTTGCGACGAAGTTCCAGCGGTAATAGTGCCCCCCTTGGGATTAAAGACGGGTTTCAGAGTTGCAAGCACTTCAACAGTAGTCTCTGGACGAATCGTCTCGTCGTGCGTCACCAGAATCGGAGCGCCTTTTTCATCGTGCCCTACTATAGGGATAATCTCGCGATCAAATTTGCCTTCTTTTGTTGCTGCAGCAGCGCGCTGATGAGAGCGAGCGCCAAAGGCGTCCATCTGCTCACGGGTGATACCGTGCAGGAGGGATAAATATTCCGCCGTCATTCCCATAGACCCTGCGGCTTTAGCAACAGACAAGCCAAGCAAAGGATTGGGATCGACTGACGAATTCATGTCCAGGTGCCCCATATGCTCTACCCCACCCACTAGGTACACATCGCCCCAGCCAGCGGCAATGTTGGCGACTGCGGTGTGAAGGGCTGACATTGAAGAGCCACACAAACGGTTAACTGTTTGTCCAGGTACTGTGTGCGGCATGCGCGTGCGCAGAATGATGTTGCGGGCAATATTGAAACCTTGCTCTTCACGCTGCATCACACAGCCCCAAATCACATCGTCGACTGTGGCAGGATCCAGAGCGGAATTTCTTTCCAGCAGCCGATTGAGGAGAATCGCGCTCATTTCATCTGCGCGCAGAAATCGGAAACAGCCATTTTTCGAACGTCCCATTGGGGTACGTGCGTAATCAACAATAACGGCATCTCTTGGCTTCAAACTCACGCTTTTTTCCTCACGCCTGATAATAGGTTTTGCCTTCCGAGGCCAACGACAACATGCCCGGGGTTACCTGATACAAAGGTCCCAGATCTGAATACTGCTTCGCCAGTGCGACGAAATTAGATATTCCCTGCTCGTCCAACCAACGGAAAATACCGCCGCGGAACGGAGGGAATCCAAGACCGTATATCAGGGCCATATCCGCTTCCGCTGGAGAAGCCACCACGCCCTCTTCCAGGCAGCGCGCCAATTCGGTCGCCATAGGAACGATCATGCGTGCAATGATTTCTTCGTCGCCAAATTCTTTGCGTGGCGCCACATGCGCGCTGAGCAATTCGTAGGTCTCAGGAGTAGGAACCTTGTTCGGCTTACCTTTTTTATCCGTTTCGTAGTTGTAGAAACCTTTGCCGTTTTTCTGCCCTAAACGTCCCGCTTTAAACAGAATGTCGGGCGCAGGATTGAATGTATTGACCATCCGTTCCGGAAAACCTTCCGCCATCACGCCTTGCGCATGAACGGCTGTATCCAGGCCTACGACATCCAGAAGATAAGCCGGCCCCATCGGCCAGCCCCAGCGCTCCATCACTTTATCAATGGCCTGAAAATCGGCGCCGTCGCGGACCAGTATGGAGAATCCGGCAAAGTACGGAAATAACACGCGATTAACCAAAAATCCTGGGCAATTGCGCACTACGACCGGCTTTTTGCCGAGAGCGTTAGCGTAGGCAACGGTACGAGCGACAGCTCGATCTGATGTTTTTTCTCCGCGAATGACTTCAACCAATGGCATTGCATGCACTGGATTGAAAAAGTGCATGCCGCAAAAGTTTTCCGGGCGTGTAAGACCTTCGGCGAGAGTATCAATGGAAATTGTTGAGGTGTTGCTGCAGAGAATCGCAGAAGGATCTATATGCTGTTCCACTTCCGCCAACACCGCTTTTTTGACTTTGGGGTTTTCGACTACCGCTTCAACCACCAAGTCCACATTGGCAAAACCATCGTAGCGCAGTGTCGGTTCGATTCGATTTAGGGTTTCGGCCATTTGAGCGGGAGTCAATTTGCCTTTCTCAACACGCTTTTCCAGCAGTTTGGCCGCTTCCGCCAAGCCCTGATCGATACCCTTCTGGTTGATGTCCTTCATTTTGATGGGAACGCCACGACTGGCGGATTGATAGGCAATACCACCGCCCATAATACCGGCGCCCAAAACAGCAGCTCGTGCGACCGCTTTATCCGATTGCTTTTCCCATTGTTTGGCTTTTTTACCGATGAATTGATCGCTGAGGAAAAGGCCGACCAGATTTTTCGCTGCGGATGTCTGAGCCAGTTTGATAAACGTATTGGCTTCTATGACTTGAGCTTCGTCGCGTCCAAGTTTCGCACCATCCTGCATTGCTTTGATGGCTGAAACCGGGGCCGGATAATTGCGGCCTGCTTGAGCACCGACGAACATCTTGGCGCTTTCGAAAGCCAGCAAACCTTCCATATCGTTATGGCGCAGCGGAGCTTTCTTTTGCTCGCGTCTTTGCTGATAAGGCAAGTTACCGGAAGCGGCGCGTTTTAGGACTTCAAGCGCAGCAGGAAGCAGTACATCAGGGGCTACAACACCATCCACCACACCGGCTTTTAACGCCTGCTCGCCCTTATATTCGCCCGCACTGGCAATCCACTCGATGGCCGTGTCCAGACCAACCAAGCGAGGCAGACGCACGGTTCCGCCCCAGCCAGGGACAAGACCTAATTTGGTTTCCGGTAAGCCAATTTTGGCTGTTGTACTCATGATACGAAAATCACAGGCCAGACAGATTTCCAATCCGCCACCCAAGGCATAGCCTTCGATAGCCACAACCGTCGGAAATGGGAGATCTTCGATGCGATTAAAGCTGCGGACATTTGCCGCAAGGTGTTTACGAATGGCTTCTTCACCTTGCGCAAAGACGGGACCAAATTCTGTGACGTCGGCGCCTACCATAAAGGCGCTTTTAGCGCTGGAGATTAGCAGTCCTTTGACACCCGCCGCACTCTCGATTGCGTCGAGAGCTTGTCCCAATTCACGGGAGAGCAGCAGGTTAAACTTGTTTACCGATTCGCCCTGCAAATCGAACTGCAAATGCAGGAGCCCTTCCCCGGAGTCTTCGACTCTTATGGCTTGGCCAGAAAAAATCATCGCACCCTCAATCCCGTTCGCTTTTTCATTATCTGCCGTTACGCTCGACGGAGGCCGAACGTAACACCTGTTTGATTGCGCCTAAGTATGGATCAATCCAACTATGAATGACAGTCAAAGGATGAGCTTTACTCCGCGGGAGTAGTAAATACTGGCGCTGAAGATTAAGACTTTCCTACGAATGAACCTGAGTGTTGGGATCATAGGAAAAGCTAGTGATAACAAGAGAACCTTCGTGAGGCGAAGGGTTTTCTACTCTATAACCCCGACGGGAGTAAAACTGAAACATGTCGCCCTTTTTTACCAGGTGGGCTGCGTCTCCTGCATAAAGCTTCAATTCGCCCGCTTGCACTACCCCGGAAATCCAACCGGGAGCCAAAGGTAGCGTTTCGCCGCGAAACATACCTCCAGGAGCTAAAACAAGTTGCGCTACGCTAGGCATACCAGCATTTTGACCCAACACCAAATAACAATCGCACCCTTCGTACCGAATGAGTTCCTGCGCCGCCGGCGAGTATACGACGGGCGTTGAATTAAGGTCCGCCTGGAAGAAGTCCCCCAGAGACATAGGAAGCGCCGTTAAAATCCGCTCCAATGTCGCGACGGAAGGGCTGACCCTACCCTGTTCGATCATCGACAAATTGGCATTTGTCATTCCTGCCCGCCGCGCCAACTCCCTCTGCGACAGGCCCCGCTCCTGGCGCAATCGGCGCAGGCGAGCACCAACATCAAAGTCGCGCTCTGCCACCGATGCCTGCAATTCCTGCGCAGCGTCTTCAGTCATAAATGAAACCGTGCTGATCAATGCGCCAAATCTTCAAATCCGTCATAGCCGCCAAGCGCAATTGCCTTGTCATAGCCAGGAATTTTGATCTCGTGATCATTCAGTTGGATTTCCTCCTCTGAAATCATACGAGATCCAAATTCGTAGATAGGCATAAGCTTTCCTTCATCGGCATCCTGCAGATATTTCGCCGCATGCGCTTTGACAGTTTCCAGCTTACCGAGATAAGCACTCCACACTGCAGAGCCATGACGTTTCTGCAGCAAACTTTGCGCAACTTCCGGGGAAAACACGGTCGCCGTCGCGTTGTTGCCACCGAACCCTTTAGAGTTCAGCAAGCCGATTTTGACCTTCTCTTTGCCGAGATTTTGGTCCTGTCGGGAGATGCTGAGCCGATCGGCGTAAACGTCCGCTGCGACGGCATCAATGGTTTTGATTCCCGGCAAAATTCCTCTGGCAAATACACCAAGAGTGGTTGCCATCTGATCACCACTGGCGGGGCCAAGTGAATGACCCAGGTAGGCCTTAACAGCGGCAACCGGCCATGATTCGACTCCAAACGCCTGTGCAACCTGATCGAATATGCGCGATTCTGTTACCCGGTTTTGTGGTGTGCTGGAGCCGTGCGCCTGCACAAAACTTGAGTGACGTAACGCATCCACACCCAGGATATTCGCCGCCAAAGATGCAGCTTTCGCCATAGTGATGTAATTGCCAGGACCTGGTGCGGAAATCGATTTTTTGAAACCGTCGGCATGGACATACACGCCCGGGACCGCTGCGAAGATCTGAGCTCCCATTTGCAGCGCCAGCTCGTCGTCCATTAAAACAACATATTGGCCAGATTCTGCGAGGGTAAATCCGCAGTTCTCGCCAAAAGGACGGCTCGCGCGTCGGTAGTCGATCTCTTGGCTGCCAGTTAACTTGCGCAGATCCGCGTCCGTTGCCAACGCGCTCATTGCGGCATAACCGTCGATAACTTCCGGCAAAATGGGCGCTTCTGCACTGCCAACCAATACCACGCGACGACGCCCTGCTTTGATGTCTTCTACGCCTGCGCGCAGGTTGTAAAGGAAAGTGGCACACGCTCCCGTCACGCCGCCTGTAACGCCGACACTACCCAATACATAAGCATTCACGAAGTCAGCTGGCATGGTATTCAAGCCCAACGCCAACTGCTTGGACGAAACGCGCTCACCGCGCAGACGGGCTTGCAACATTCCGCCAAACCCGTTGTTGTCGAGTTGGCTCATAACACTGCTGCTGTAGACGCCGATCTGATCAGGTGAAACTTCCCGACAGATCACTTCCCAATCGATCCCCATCGAATGAACGGCATCTGACGCAGCCAATATGTTGAGTTGCAAGCCGCGCGGATGGTGAGTGGATTTGTAGTGTGCTCCTGGGTTAAAACCGCTGGGCAATTGGCCCGCCGCTTGAACTGCCATTTCTTGTGCCGTCTCTACAGTGAAATGCTGCTCATGGGCGATTTCAATTGCGCAACTGCCCGCGCTGTCACTGATGATCTTCCATCCCTCAGGCAAAGGACTGGGTAGGTCGCGGTGAGAGAGAACTATACGAATAGGATTGGATTCCGATCCTGTTACACGACAACGGCGTGAAACAGGCGCTGCCTCAACCGGGAAAAAACTTGACTCGATTCGACGGACCAGCGTACCCGCAAGAACGGCGCTTTCCAGCGCTGCGCCTTCCAAGCCTTCAACCGCTTTACCCATCAGACTGGCCAAGGACCTGATAACGGCGTTTTTCTCTGTAGATGTCAAACTTTCAAATATCATCCGCTCATATGAACGATGACCGGAAGATCGACCTGCCGCATTAAAACCACCAAACCCTACAACTACGGGTAACCGGGTAATGTTTGCCACTGCACAACCCTTCTTTTGTTTAATTTGAATAACGCGCAGTTTAGGGTTGAAACCACGTAACGCTAAGGGCAAACTGGCCATCGACCCCGGGCAAAATGGCCACCACCATTAATGACATCTATTACCTTTTTTCTATGTGAGCAGATGCTGGCGACAAGCGTTGCGCTTCCCATGGAGCAATTCCACGCTGCGGAAGCTATGCACAAAGCCGCTTCGCGATCCGAGATGGTTCCGATTGAATTCCGGCTCGCCTCCGTAAATGGCAAACCGGTCAAAACTCATACGGGGATGATGCTCCAGCCGGATTGCAGTATTCACGACATAGAAACATCTACCATCACTTATCTGCCGGCTCTCTGGCGCAACCCCAAAAGCGTTATCAAAAACAACCAAGCGGTACTGCCCTGGCTGGTTAACCAAAAACAGCGCGGCGGGGTTATTGCCGGAGTGGGGACAGGTTGTTGTTTTATGGCGGAGGCAGGTCTGCTGGATTTTCGCCCTGCTACCACCCATTGGTATTACTTCGACAAATTTGCCGAAAGCTATCCGCGCGTGGTGTTAAAACGCAATCACTTTATTACACGGTCGGACAATCTTTTTTGCGCTGCCAGCGTTAACTCTCTCGCAGATTTGACGGTTTACTTTATTGAAGTATTTTTTGGCGAATCCATTGCGCGTCACGTGGAACGACATTTTTTTCACGAAGTGAGAAAAGCCTATCCACAAGTCTCGATTCACGAAGCTTTGCACGCGCATCCCGATGAAGAAATCGCCCAGGCACAATCCTGGATTCAGCAAAATGCTCATTGGGACATACAAATGAGCCAAATTGCCAAACGCTTGAATATGAGTCTGCGCACATTCAATCGGCGGTTTAAAACGGCCACCAATTTAACTCCCCTGCAATACACTCAAAATGTGCGCATGCGCACCGCTGGTGAACTATTGCACACCAGCAACTTATCGATTGCGGAAATCGCTTTTCGCTGCGGTTATCAGGACCTATCCCACTTTACTAGTTTATTTAAAAAATATTTCGGCACTACGCCGAGCCAATATCGAACTACCGTAAGAGCAAAATTATTTAGCGCAGAATAAAAAAGCCGCGCTTGTGCGCGGCTTTTGGAACTTCTAAAACTCAAGCTGCTTCGCTAGCACTTTTCTTTGGACCTGTAGCACCTTGGATAGCAATTTTTCTCGGCTTCATAGCTTCAGGAATTTCGCGCCTTAACTCCACATGCAAAAGGCCATTTTCCATAGTTGCCCCTATCACGCGAACATAATCCGCCAACTGGAATTTTCTTTCGAAATCGCGTGCAGCAATTCCGCGATACAAAAATTGTCTACTGTCATTTTCAGAGGCTTTTTTACCGGAAATTTTCAGCAGTCCATGATCCACTTCAATATCCACTTCATGAATACTGAAACCGGCGACAGCCATGCTAATGCGATACTGATTTTCGCCAACCAATTCGATGTTGTAGGGCGGGTATGCAGGCTGCGCTTGTTCTGCTCTATGTGCAGAATCCAGGATTTGCGCCAGACGATCAAAGCCAATAACTGATTTATAAAGAGGGGAAAAATCTAAAGTTCTCATGGTTTATCCTCAATTGAGCAATAAATTACAATTTTCCGTCAATAATTTGACCGGACTTTACCGAAGCCCCTAAGCAACCCCGGCTGAGAACTAGATATAGGCGACAGCATATATTTCAAGTCGTGCATCCGTTTTATTTCTCGGTAGCGAGACAAAAAATATTTCGCCAATAAATTTGTTCAAATAGGAACAAATTACAACCCATCAGAAACTTTGTAAAAGGGGCTTGAATTTTTTTTAGGAACCGCCATGATTAGATCGTAGGCCTACATAAAAACCCACAGCAACTGGCACTGATGGAGGTCGCCTATCATGAGAACCGACGCAGACGTCGTATTTAGAGATATTGATCACTCTCCTGCCCTGGCTCACACCATTAACCAAAAAATGGCGAAACTCTCCCGATATTCCCGCGACATTCTGCGATCCCGAGTAGTTCTGGATATTCCGCACAACAGCAAACACAAAGGCAAACAATTTCGAGCTTCTATTGAACTTCACCTTAAAGGATCACCTATTGCTGTGTCTCATGACGCCGATTCAGCACATGTTGCGGTGCGAGATGCCTTTCTCGCCGCAGAGCGCAAGTTAAAAGAAACCTGCGAAATCCGATTTAAGAGATAAATGCGAGGTAGTTTGACCCCTGATATAAATATCTGACATAAGGCGGGCGCAAGACGGAATTCTGCCGTTTTGCGCTCAGTTAGATAACGCAAAATCCCAACCATTACTAAGTCTTCACTAAGGTAAAGAACCCGAGCGTACTTTACGTCTTTACCCCTATCTCTTCTGGAAAAGTCAGTGCAAATCTGCGATAGTTCGCGCCTTTGCGAACGCGGTGCCCTCTTGTCACTCTAATCGCAAGCCGGTGGCATTTCCTTCATGCCAAACCCCACCCTTTTTTGGAGAGATTCCGACATTGAACAAAATGGTTCATCACGCTTGGACAGCCGCCCACTCGGCTGAACTCTATGGCATCAATGACTGGGGCGCTGGTTACTTCAGCGTTTCGGACAAAGGTGAGATCTTGGTTACCGCTCAAGGGGAATCGGGACCTCTGAAGATATCCATGCTCGATCTGGTCAAGGATATCAAAGAGCGCGGGATGGACATGCCGGTGTTGGTGCGCTTCGAAAATTTGCTGGCGCAGCAGATTGCTCGTCTTAACAATGCTTTTAACAATGCGATTGAGCAAAGTGGTTATAAAGGAAAGTATCGGGGCGTCTTTCCAGTCAAAGTAAACCAGCAATGCCATGTTATTGAAGAAATCGCACAGGTTGGCGCCAAGTACGGTCATGGTCTGGAAGCCGGTTCCAAACCCGAACTGATCATCGCCCTGGCCAATCTGGAATCGCCAGAGGCCTGTATCGTCTGTAACGGCTATAAAGATGCTGAGTTTATCGACCTGGGCCTGCAGGCGTGCAAGATGGGCTATCGGGTATTCTTCGTTATCGAGACTCCGACCGAACTGCCGATCATTCTCGAGCGCAGCCGTGCCTTAGGCATCAAGCCGTTGATCGGAATTCGCGTGAAGCTCGCCTCTATGGTTGGCGGCCACTGGAATGCCACCAGCGGCGACCGCAGCATCTTCGGTGTCACCATCGCCCAGCTGATCAATCTGGTAGACACCCTCAAAGCAGAGGGCATGCTCGATTGCTTGCGCCTGCTCCACTACCACCTGGGTTCTCAAATTCCCAACATCCGCGACATCCGAACTGGTGTACTGGAAGCCTGTCAGGTTTATATGGATCTGGTACGCGAAGGCGCACCTATGGGCTTCTTGGATTTGGGTGGCGGTTTGGCCGTGGACTACGATGGTTCCAAAACCAATTATGTCCACTCAAAAAACTACACCCTGGATGAATACTGCGCGGACATAGTGGACGTCATCATGACGACCCTGGATCCCAACAAAATCGAGCATCCGACCATCATTACCGAATCAGGTCGCGCAACTGTCGCTTACTCTTCCGTCCTGCTGTTCAACGTGCTCGACGTTGCCTCGTTCGAGCCCGGTCCGCTGCCGGAAGTGATCAGCCCAGCTGAGCACCCGATGATTCACAATCTGAAGGAGCTGCTCAATACCGCCAATGTTCGCAACCTGCAGGAGTGCTACAACGACGCCCTGTTCTATCGCGACGAACTGAGAGAGTTGTTCAAGCGCGGTCAGGTCAATCTCCGCTCACGTTCACTTTCAGAAAACCTGTTTCTGAAGGTCATGCAGCGTTTGCTGGTATTGGCGGAAGATGCTCCTAAAGAGTTCAGCGAACTGCCAAGATTGCGCGAACAGCTGTCCGACATCTACTACTGCAACTTCAGCTTGTTCCAGTCGCTGCCGGATATTTGGGCGATCGACCAGATCTTCCCTATAGCACCAATCCACCGTCTGGACGAGCGCCCAACCCGCCAGGCGATCATTGCGGACATCACCTGTGACTGCGACGGCAAGATCGACCGCTTTGCCGATATGCACAACACCCGACGAACCCTGCCGCTGCACACTCTGAAAGAGAATGAGGAGTACTACATCGGCACCTTCCTGGTCGGGGCCTATCAGGAAACGCTCGGCGACCTGCACAACCTGTTCGGCGACACCAACGTGGTCAGCGTGCGCATCAACGAAGGTGGTCACTACGAGTTCATCCACGAAATCGAAGGCGACAGCATTGCTGACGTATTGAGCTACGTGGAATACAACCCGCAAGTGATGCAAGACCGCTTCCGTCGCATCGCTGAGCAGGCTGTCCGCGAAGGGCGTATCACCGCTTCCGAGCGGCTCGATATCATGAAAGCGTTTTCCGCCAGCATGCGCGGTTATACCTATTACGAAAAGTAATGGGTCTGCGCCTTTACCAAATTAGCCACTGACAAAAAACTGCACTGCGCAACCAGCCACTCCCCAAAGGGCGTGGCGCGCAGACTATTGAGGAGATTGAAATGAGCAAAGTGATCATTATCGGTGCCGGCGGTGTGGGTGGCGTGGTCACCCATAAATGCGCACAGCTGCCGGATGTTTTCCCAGAAATCATCCTGGCCAGCCGCAACGAGGAAAAGTGCAAGAAGATTGCCGCACAGTTGTCACGCCCGATTCGCACAGCCCAGGTTGACGCGGACAACGTAGAACAGCTGACCGAGCTGTTGAAAAAAGAAAAACCCAGCCTCGTTATCAACGTTGCTCTTCCTTATCAGGACCTCCACATCATGGACGCGTGCTTGAACGCAGGCGTGCATTACCTGGATACCGCCAACTACGAACCACCAGAAGTAGCCAAGTTCGAGTACAAATGGCAGTGGGCTTACCAAGATAAATTCGAGAAAGCAGGCCTGATGGCTCTGCTGGGCAGCGGCTTCGACCCGGGCGTTACCAACGTTTATACCGCCTATATCAAGAAGCATTGCCTCGATGAAATCCACGAACTGGACATCATCGACGCCAACGCCGGCAACCACGGCCAACCCTTTGCTACCAACTTCAACCCGGAAATCAATATCCGCGAAGTTACCGCAAAAGGCCGCTACTGGCAGAATGGCGAGTGGGTGGAAACCGATCCTCTGTCAGTTAAAGACACTTTCGACTTCCCGGAAGGTATTGGCCCTATGGACATCTACTTGATGTACCACGAGGAGCTGGAGTCCATCGTCAAGCACTTCCCGGAAATCAAACGCGCGCGTTTCTGGATGACCTTCTCCAAGAACTACCTCAAGCACCTGGAAGTCCTGCAGAACGTCGGCATGACCAGCATCGAGCCTGTGTTGTACAACGGCGTGGAAGTGATACCTCTGCAATTCCTGAAGTCCGTATTGCCTGATCCCTCAAGCCTCGGCCCTCTGACCAAAGGCCGCACCTGTATTGGCTGTGTTGCCAAAGGCATCAAGGACGGCAAAGAGAAGATCGTCTACATCTACAACATTTGCGACCACGAAGAGTGCTACCGCGAAGTGCAGTCGCAAGCGATCTCCTACACCACCGGTGTTCCTGCCATGATCGGCGCCAAGATGATGCTGGAAAACAAGTGGATGAAACCCGGCGTATGGAATATGGAACAGTTCGATCCCGATCCGTTTATGGAAGACCTCAACAAGTACGGTCTGCCATGGACCTTGGTGGAAAAGAGCGATACTGGCCTCTCTGTTTAATCCCGTCCTGCGCGGCCTCAGAAGAGGCCGCTTTGTTTTTTCTGACCGATTCGAGCGATTTAGCACATGTCCCATTCCATGGAGAACTTCGACCTCTACCGCGTTCCCAGCCCATGTTATGTGGTTGATGCCGCAGCCATTGAGCGCAACCTGCAGATACTGGGGCGGGTTCAAGAAGAAAGCGGCGCGAAAATTCTGTTGGCTCTCAAGGCGTTTTCAATGTTCGAAGTGGCGCCCCTGGTAATGCGCTATTTGAAGGGCACCTGCGCCAGCGGTTTGTTTGAGGCGCGCCTCGGCCGGGAAAAGTTTGGGGGTGAAGTCCACACTTACGCAGCCGCCTATCGCCCACAGGATATGGAAGCCATTCTCAATGTCTCGGATCACGTGGTGTTCAACTCGTTCGGTCAGTGGAATCGCTTCAAAGAGCAGGCTTTGGCAGCACAGAAAAAGCGTCCGCAATTGGAATTCGGTCTGCGCATCAACCCGGAACATTCGGAAGGCGCCACCCCTATGTACGATCCTTGCGCACCCTGCTCGCGCATGGGCATCCCGATCGCCAAGTTCGAAGGTCAGGATCTGACCGGTCTTACCGGCCTGCACTTCCACACCTTGTGTGAGCAGGATTTCGAGCCGCTGCGCCGCACTCTGGACGTGATCGAAACGAAGTTTGCCGACTATCTGCCTAAGATGAAGTGGATCAACTTTGGTGGCGGGCACCACATCACACGCAATGATTACCAGGTCGACGCCCTTATAGCGCGTCTCAAAGCCTTCCAGGAAAAGTATCAGGTGCAGGTGTATCTGGAACCAGGAGAGGCAATCGCCCTGAATGCAGGTATTTTTGTCGCCGAAGTTCTGGATACCAATTGGAACGGTATGGATCTGGCGATTCTGGACGCTTCCGCTACTTGCCATATGCCGGATGTATTGGAAATGCCCTATCGCCCCCGCATTACGGGGTCAGGCCAACCCGGCGAATTTCCCTATACCTACCGTCTCGGTGGACCGAGCTGTTTGTCTGGCGATGTGATCGGCGATTACAGCTTCCAACAGCCATTGCAGATTGGTCAGCGCGTGATGTTCGAGGACATGGCGATCTATACCATGGTCAAGAACACCACCTTCAACGGTATCCCCCTTCCGGCCATCGCCCTGTACGACAGCCGCGATGATTCGCTGAAAATTGTGAAGGAGTTCGAGTACCGAGATTTTCTTGAGCGACTTTCCTAAAGACCCGACGACCGTCGCTAGAGACAAGATAGAGTCAAGGTTAAGATGGGCGCCCCGTTCCACGTGCGCCCCGATTTACCCATGACTTATTCCGAGCAATCCCTCTGCCTGCATCCCGAGGATGGGTGTCCGGCAACCAATGAGATCTCCCGATTGCGCAAGGAAATGGCGGAACTCGAGCAACAGATTATTCGCGATCCGCTGACAGGGCTGTACAACAAACGTCATTTCAATTCGGTTCTCACCACTGAAATGGAACGGACCCGCCGCACCTCCCAACCCACCAGCCTTATCCTCGCCGATCTCGACAGCTTCAAAAGCATCAACGACCGCTACGGCCACCCCATTGGCGACCTAGTGTTGTGTCATGCTGCTACTGTCATCCGCAGCGTGCTCAGGATGATCGATATTCCCTGTCGCTACGGCGGCGAAGAATTTGCCATTATTCTGCCAGCAACGCCTTTGCCCATTGCAGTGCAAGTGGCAGAGCGATTGCGCATCGCACTGAAATCCGCGTGGGTCGAAACTGGAAAAGGCGCCCTTGCCGTAACCGCAAGTTTTGGTGTTAGCTCCTTTAAACCCGGAGAATCGCTCGACACCTTTTTGCAACGCACTGACGAAAAACTCTATGAAGCTAAACGCAAAGGCAAGGACAGAGTATGTGCGGATACCGCTATTACCGAGCCGGAAGCTTGCTGTGATGAGAAGGGCACTGCGCATATTTAAATATTCCGTTCTAGCTCTTTACCTTTTTATCCCTCTGCTCGGGTGCACGTTCAACCCCAGTAAAACAACGCAAAAGATTTGTCAAAACTGTAAGCAAATAATTTTGAATTCAAAGGGCGACTATCCTTTGATCGCTTACACGCGAGTTAATGAAGTTGAACCTGACGGACTGATCCATATTTATTTGGAGGGAGATGGCCGCCCTTGGATGAAAGGCATCTGGCCAGCGAAAAATCCCAACTCGCGCGAAATGACCGCCTTGCGGTTGATGGCTCAAGACAAGTACCCCGCCATTTATCTCAACCGCCCCTGCTACGGTTATCAAAAATTACCACCTTCCTGCTCACCTGATTTATGGACCAGCGCGCGCTACTCAGCGACCGTGGTGACTGCACTGAATTCTGCGTTAACTGAACTTGCGCACCAATTTCCAAATCAACGCTGGATCTTGATTGGTCATAGCGGCGGAGGAACGCTGGCGATGTTGCTTACGCAAACGCGCGATGATGTTGCAGCAATACTGACAGTAGCGGCGAATTTGGATCATAAAGCCTGGACAGAAACACACGGGTATCTGCCACTGCATGAATCTTTAAATCCAATAGAACAAGAGCTATTACCAGCAAATGTATTGCGCTGGCACTTGGCAGGAGACCGAGACAAACAAGTGTCCCCAGAAATTACAAAACGCGCTGCGGATATGGATCCACAAGCACGTTTTATTTTAAAGGCGGGATTCGATCACCAATGCTGCTGGGAAAATCAGTGGTCGGAGATCATCGCTATGATGCGCAATCAGTTGACCGGCACAAAATAAAACGATCCACCCTCATGCCCTGCTTCCCGCACAGGTTTTAATTCCGGAATCTGCACTTCCTCCGCAAATTCACTGCGCTTGCGCACGTTAACGGATAATTGCGCAAACAGAGCACTATCACGCAATGTGTCCCGATTTTGCTCAAGCGCATCGATTAATGCACCGGCGAAAATTGAGTGAGTTTTATTGGAGCCATCCAGCACCGGTTTAACTCCACCAGAAGAAATCACCACACGAGCGCGACGAGACAATCCCGCTTGAATAGCTTTTTCCGATTGGGTACCACTGACACCGAACAAGAACGGGCTTTTTTCTGAACCGAGATATCCAGCGTAACAAGAATCCGAAATCACCAGCACGGAACGCGCTTTCAAACGGTCGAGGTGATCGCTGATCACGGAGTTGTTGATCCAGTTGCTGATATTGTCTTTACCCGCATCAACCGGCAGCCAATAGCCGCGCTCAGTGCGACTTTGATCGCTGCGCGAAATATTGCCGTGACCGGCGTAATAGATCAGCAGGTTGTCGTTTTCGCCGATTTGTTCATAAAAATCGTTGATGGTGTTGAGGATATTTTTTTCCGACGCGTTCGGAATAAACAGAGTGCTAAAACCGTATTTCTGTTCCAGAATCTGCTGCAGGCGTTTGCCGTCCTGAATCGGCGAGCGCAGGTCATCCAAAAATACGTAATCCTGATTACCGATAATCAACGCGAAATAACGGCCGAAGTTGATGTCTTTGGCAACACGATTCTCCACTTTGCTGAGCACTTGTGGTGCCAGAAAATCACCGCTGCTAAATTTGCGATACGCCACTTCCATATCGTTCAACTGGCCTTCCAAAGCATTGCGATCAGTGAGCGCTTTTTCATACAACTCGGTCAAAGCCGCGATTTCCTGGCGGGCAAACTCCAATTCTTTAGCATCCGCGGCATTCTGGTTTTGTTGTGCCAGCTGGGTTTGTTTTTCAACTTCTTTTGTCAGATTGGCGATCTGCTTTTGCAAAAACTCCGTTTGCACTTTGCTGCTGGCAAGTTGCGCATTTAATTTTTCGCGGGTTGCGGCGATTTCTTTTTGCGCTTCACTATTGAGGATCAGTTCATCGTCACCGATGCCCGAGGCTTTGCGGTACCAGTTGAGCGCTGTGGTGATATTTTTTTCTACCCCCAGGCCTTTTTCATACATATAGCCGAGGTTGATTTGCGCTCTCGAGTAGCCCTGCTCCGCCGCTTTGCTGTACCAGCTAATGGCAGAGACATAATCCGGCTCTTGCCCGAGTCCTTTTTCGAAAATTTCACCTACGTAATTTTGCGCTTCAGCATCACCCTGCTCTGCTTGCGGCAGCCAGACTTTCAATGCTGATCGATAATCCGCGCGATCGTATTCCACATATTCCCCACCGCGAATACGGCAATCTGCAGTGGTTGTACGCACCGCACGGCGGGGACTGAGATATTGCATATTGCCGAGACGGCGGACCTGCCCGGGCAACAAACAGTCGACTATATAAAGATCTTCGAGAGATTCGTACCCTTCTTGAGCTTTACCTGAACTTTTTGTTGGGTTGCTGGCGTTGCAGCCTGCCAAAACAGCCAAACCGAGAGCGGCCAAGCCCAACGGTTGTAGAAATTTTGCGATTTTTCTCACTGGCATTATTGAAATTCTCCTAATTACTTCAGTTTCGGGATTCAAGCTTTTTCAAGCGTCGTTCAATATCGTCGAGTGCGGAATTAATCCGACGCTTGTTGCTGGTGACTTCATCTTTGGCGAGAAACTCCAGCGCCACGTATAACTCACGCAGTTCATATTCATCGACATCCTTGCCGCGGGACCGCTGAATCAACAGATCGCCAACCTTGTTCATGCGGTCTTGCAATATCGAGTGCACTTTTTCCTTCTCGGCAATATCGCTTCCTGTCAAATCGTTGGCCAATTCCCAGGCTTGTGAATAAAGGCGATGGGCCAGATCAATGTCTTGGGATGATAAAAATTCATCACCTTCGCTGATCGCCTGGGCCACAGATGCAAGCTCGGGCTTCAAGCTGCTGATACTCGGCACTACTCGGTCCAGCGCTGCATTAGTTGCAAAAATAATCACCCCAGTGACACAAGCAGCAAGCGCTAAAAGACTCAGATCTTTTTTGATGTTGCGCGGTTTGATAGCGTCGAGAAATTCGCCGGCATCTTTAAAACGTTTTGCCCGCTCAAATTCCAATCCTTTGCGCATCGCCCGAGTGTAACGTCGTGGCACATTGGGAAGAGGCTCGAATTTAGCACCTTTTTCCAATGCAACGTTGGCGGGCATAGGCCGCCCATCTTCTCCAAGAAACGGATGGCGCTTGCTGATCAGTTCGTAAAACGTGCAAGCCAATGAATAAATATCATCCACTGGCAGCGCATTTTGCCCATTGATCATCTCAAGGCTGGCGTACGCCGGTGTAATAGCGCCATCGGTCAAGGTATCTGCGAGGCTGCGTTTTTCTTTAACTTCGGTAAAGGCTTTGGCGATACCAAAATCGAGAATTTTCACAGTCCCATTATCGGCGAGAAAAATATTCGCGGGCTTGATGTCGGCGTGGGCGTAGCCCTGTTGGTGCGCATAGGCCAAACCGCGCGCGACCCTTTCGATCACGTAGTACGCCTTTTCCACTGGCATAGCCCCATCAATCCTCAAATAATCCTTGATGGATTTGCCGTCGATAAACTCCATGGTAATAAAGGCGGTTTCGCCATCACGGTCGAAGTCGTAGACGGTAACTATATTGGGGTGGGACAGGGTCTGGGCTTTTTTGGCTTCCCGCTGCAGGGATTGCAATGCACCAGGCAAGCGCCGGCACTCTTCATTAAGAACCTTAATGGCGATCAGCGAATCGCTGTCTTCCATTTCTTCGCGCAACAGATCTTTGGCGAGGTACACGTTACCCATGCCGCCGCGACCAAGTTCCCGCAGCAAGACAAAACGCTCTTTGAGAATCGTCTTGTCTTTGTATTGTTCAAGCAGACGCCGATCCACCGCACCTGTTCGATACAGTTTATGCAGTGCGGTATTGATTTTGGTGGTTCTGGCTGAGGAAACGGCGGTATCACGCGCCTGCGTTTCCATCGTGGCAGTTCTATCGGATGGCCTAACGGAATTGGGCTTAATTCGCGTGGCTTCTGCGTCAGCAGAACTAGGAAGAGTCTGATCGGTATCACGCGCCTGAGTCACCGCAGATGACGGGTCCCTGTTTAACCTTGGCTCAGGAATACGCTTGTCGGTTTGGTCTATTGACCGTTTCTGCGTCGCATCCGTATCAGCATTATTTACTTGGGTGGACTTGTCGTTTTCCATCGTTCCACTTTCGATTTAAGAAATCGGCATGGTAGCCGTACCAATGACGGGAAACAATGAATGTTGTCTCGCCACTCGACTACTACTCGTCCTCAGTTTGTTTCAGATCTGCTGCGGCGATCATGGACTTCAATGTGTCCGAATGAAACTCCCGCCCATAAAGAACCGCAACCACCAATGCCACAGCGACAAAAAACAGCCACAGACTGAACATCCAAACCAGCACGGACAAAGAAAAATAATAGGCGCGCAAGCCATAGTTATAGCTGAGGCCCGCCTGATCAATAACACTGGAAGCATGGCGGGAAAATTGCGCTGCTTTCGGATCTGACGCCGCCATCAAGGGTGCTGCGCCGAGCATAATCGCGCAAAACCCGTACTGCCGCATGGACCAGGTAAACGTAAAAAACGTGTAGATGTACACCAGCAATAACACCATGATCTTGAACTGCAGCTGTATTGGCGTTTGTGCATGGCGAGATACGGGGACGGTCTGGAGTGCGGCGTGGACGCTTTCCGTCGACGCCAGAGCGGTGACCAAACCAGCGATGATCAACATGGCGGTGGATGCGAGGAAACTGGCGTTGCGTTCCAGGCTGGATAAGAGCGATGCATCGGCGACACGGTTTTCCCGCCGCAGCATCGAGGCCATCCACTGGGACCTGTAGTGGTGTAAAACCGAGGAAATCGAAAACGTCCGGCGCGCGCGCCATTGAGCGAACTTGGCATAACCCGACCAGCAGCCCACCAACCAAATGGCCGCCAAAAGATCGTAGCCAAGCAGCTGAAACCACCCCGACAGATCCACGCTTCCTCCAAATCAGTTTTCTGTTATTTCCAGCTAGAGATCAGAGCTCGAATACTATTTAGTATTGCTCAAGAATCGGCACGAGCCCTGCGGGCGCGCAATATAACGGTTTTCCGGAGCGTCCAATAGGTCCACACCAAAGCTTGGTCCTGGTTGAATTCAAAAGAGCAGGCGCGGCAAAATGCCAGAAACCTTTGCGTCGCGCGTGCGACGGAAGTTCTCCAACCCCCAAGAGGCATTCCATGCAAGAAGCCAAACCCGTGTCCCACCCCGCATTCCAGTACGTTCGCAGCCAAACCATTTCGTCCCTCAATCTCGTCGTCGAAGAATACGAACACCTCGCCACGGGGGCCAAACATTATCACTTAAGTGCGGACAACCCGGAAAATGTGTTCCTGGTGGCCTTGCGCACGGTTCCGCAGGATTCCACCGGCGTGGCTCATATTCTCGAGCACACCGCCCTGTGCGGCAGCGAGCGCTATCCGGTGCGCGACCCGTTCTTCATGATGACGCGGCGTTCTCTCAATACTTTCATGAACGCTTTTACCAGCTCCGACTGGACCGCCTACCCCTTCGCCAGCGTGAACCGCAAGGACTTCGGCAACCTGCTGGAGGTGTATCTGGACGCGGTGTTTTTCTCCCGTCTCGATCCTCTGGATTTCGCGCAGGAAGGCCACCGCCTGGAATTCGCCCAGCCGGACAATCCGGAATCAGAACTGGTGTTCAAAGGTGTGGTGTACAACGAGATGAAAGGCGCCATGAGCTCAGTGACCTCCATGCTCTGGCACACCTTGAATAAATATCTGCACCCGGCGACGACTTACCATTTCAACAGCGGTGGCGAACCTGACTGCATTCCCAATCTCACCTATGAACAACTCGTGCACTTCTACAAAACGCATTACCACCCGAGCAATGCGATTTTTATGACCTACGGGGATATTCCCGCCGTCGAGCACCAAACCAAATTCGAAGAGCTTGCGCTCAATCGTTTTCAGCGTCTCGATAAAGTTGTCTCAGTTCCCGATGAGCAGCGCTACTACTCGCCTGTTCGCATCGAGGAGAAATACCCTCTGGCGGAAGACGAGAACAGCGAAAAGAAAACTCACGTTGTCATGGCATGGCTGCTGGGACATAGTGCTGATCTGACCGAATCCCTGACTGCCAATCTGCTGTCTAGCGTTTTGCTCGATAACAGTTCCTGCCCCCTCCTCCATGCGCTGGAAACGACTGAGCTGGGCAATGCCCCTTCACCTCTATGCGGGCTCGACGACTCGCAGAAAGAGTTGGCCTTTGTCTGTGGCTTGGAAGGTTGTTCCGCAGATGATGTGGACGCGGTGGAAAACCTGATTCTCGATACCCTCTCGCGCATCGCCATTGAGGGCATCCCGTTGGAGGATGTAGAAGCGGCCCTGCATCAATTGGAGTTACATCAACGGGAAATCGGCGGGGACAGCTATCCCTACGGCCTGCAATTGATCATGAATGCCCTGACCGCCGCCACCCACCGGGGCGATCCTGTGGCCATGTTGGATGTGGATTCCGCCTTGTCGACCTTACGCAGCGCCATTCAGCGCCCGGAATTCATCAAAGAGCAGGTGCGCAAACTGCTGATCGATAACCCTCACCGCGTGCGTTTGAGCCTGGTGCCAGATTCGTCCATTCCGGCGCGCAAAGAACAGGCGGAAAAAGACCGTCTGGCGAAAATCAAAAACACTCTTTCAGAAGAACAAAAGCAGGAAATCGTCCGTCAGGCAGCCTTGCTGGTCGAGCGCCAATCGCGCCAGGATGACGAAAGCATTCTGCCCAAAGTCACTCTGGCAGATGTGCCAGCCACCGAACCTCATCTGGAAGCGGATCTGCACGAATTACCCGTCAGCAAACGCCCTTTGGCCACTTACAGCGTTGGCTCCAACGGTCTGGTGTACCAACAGGTAGTAATTGAAACCCCGCCCCTGACCGAGCGTCAGCTGGCGATTCTGCCCTACTACACCAGCTGCGTAACCGAACTGGGCATCGGCGACAAAACCTATATGGAAGCCCAGCGCTGGCAGGCGCGCGTATCCGGCTCTATGAATGCTTTTAGCAGCATACGCAGCCAGGTTGACGATATTCATCGCACCCAGCAGTTCCTGACCTTCTCATCCAAAGCGCTGGTGCGCAATCACGAAGCCGTGTGCGAGTTGATGACCGCGATTCTGGAAGAGGCGCGCTTTGACGAGCACAGCCGGGTGAGAGACCTGGTTGCCCAGATGCGGGCCTCGCGTGAGCAGGCCGTCACCGGAAGCGGCCATGCGCTGGCTATGGGCGCGGCGACTTCGGGTATGTGCGCCGCATCCAAGCTGAGCTTCCAGCAAGGCGGCTTGGAAGGAATCCGCCGTATCAAAGCTCTGCATGAGGAACTGAAGAACGATAAAAAACTGGCGGCATTCTGCGATGAACTGGCGCAGATCCATCAACTGATCCGGCAAGCACCGCGCCGCTTCCTGTTGATCGGCGAAAACGATCAGCAACCGAAACTACAACAAACCTTCGCCCGTTGGTTTGATAGCGATGCAGTCTCCGTTGCTGCTTCTTGGGAGCTGCCGCCCATGCAAGAGCAGATTCGCCAGGGCTGGCTGACCAACTCACAAGTGAATTTCTGCGCAAAAGCTTACGCGACCGTGCCTATGACGCATCCGGATGCTGCGCCGCTGGTGGTACTCGGCAATGTGTTGCGCAACGGCTTCCTGCACCGTGCGATCCGCGAACAGGGCGGCGCTTACGGCGGCGGTGCAGGCCAGGACAGCAACTCGGCGGCGTTCCGCTTCTACTCCTATCGCGATCCGCGCCTGGAGGAAACTCTGGCCGATTTCGATCGCTCTATCGATTGGCTTATGAGCACCAACCTGCCCTGGCAAGCCGTGGAAGAAGCCATCCTCGGGGTAATCAGCGGCATCGACAAACCGGATTCTCCGGCAGGACGCGCCAAGCGCATGTATCACAATGATCTGCACGGCCGAACCCTGGCGCTGCGCCAGCAATTCCGCGAGCGGGTTTTGGCAACACGTCAGGAAGATTTGCGCCGGGTTGTTGAAACTTATCTGGCCCCGGAAAAAGCCAACATCGCCGTGATCACTGATCACAGCAAACAGGAGCAAATCGGCAAATTGGGGCTGGAGACTCTGAAACTCTAAAACCAGAAAACAAAACCGGCGGCCATTAGCCGCCGGTTTTGTTTAAAAGCTTGGGATCTACAGAGAAAGATTGCGGTAGTTGCCGTCCAGATACACCAGCGGAGCCGGACCGGAGCTAGCTACGCGCACGGCAATAATTCTCCCAACGACTATATTGTGAGTGCCGTAAGGCTGCACTAAATCCACTTCGCACTCGAAAACCGCTTCGGCATCTTCCAAATAAGGCGTCTTATCCGGAGCCAACAGCCAGCGCCCGAGATTAAAACGTTTTTCGCCTTGATCTCCGGTTGCGCACAGAATCGAAATTTCCTGGTGATGCTTGCTCAGGATGTTAATGGCAAAACGCTGGCCCAATACCAGAATGGGACAGATTCGAGTATTACGATTGACACAAACCAAAAGCGACGCTGGCTGATCCGATACCGATGTCACTGACGAAGCGGTCATTGCGTACCGCTGACCATCTGAAGTTTGAGCCGAGACCACTGATACACCGGATGGCAAACGACGCATGCCATCTCTCATAGCCTTAGCCAAATCTTGACTCATTACCCTCGTTACCCTCCGCATAAAATGACGGCATCATACCCAGATCGATATGGGATTGATATGCATCAAAGATAAAGACTGTCTATCAAGTACAGTTGCAAACATCGGAAATAGCAATCGCTGCGCGATGAACAATTTTTAGCCGCCTTTATTTTGGGCGGCATTTGCCTAGCGAGATTCCCATCGAGAGATTTTTATGACCCGTGCATATCAGCCACTGGCTTGGGATGATTCACTGATTCAGCGTTACAACCTGAGCGGCCCACGTTACACCTCCTACCCGACTGCGCCGCAGTTTCACAGTGATTTCAACCTGCGCCACTGGCGCGAAGCCATTGCACAAGGCAACCGCACACTCAAGCCCTTATCTCTGTACGTGCACATCCCTTTTTGCAGCACCATTTGCTATTACTGCGGCTGCAACAAAGTCGTCACGGCCAACCGGCAGCGAGCAATTCCTTACTTGGCTGCGCTTAAACGGGAAATCAGTCTGCAAGCAACCTATGTCGATAGCGCGCGCAAAGTACAACAGCTGCACTTTGGTGGCGGCACACCAACCTATCTTGATGATCAGCAAATTGCCGATTTAATGGCGCATTTGCGTGCCGAATTTTCGTTTGATGAGAGCGAAAAAAGCGATTTTTCGCTGGAAATTCACCCACAGTCCGTCACACCCGAACGACTCGCCCATTTGCGCGCGCTCGGTTTTAATCGCTTGAGCCTCGGAGTACAGGATTTTGACCCGCAAGTACAAAAAGCCGTCAACCGATTCAATACTTATGAAGAAGTTGCGGGATTAATCCAGGCAAGCCGCCAGCTTGGATTTGGCTCGCTCAACTTGGATTTGATTTATGGCCTGCCGAAACAGAGCTGTGAATCCTTTGCGCAAACGTTAAATGCGATTGTCGATTTGCGGCCAGATCGCATTTCCCTGTTTAACTACGCCCATATGCCGCATTTATTTAAATCGCAAAAACAAATTGATGCGCGCGATTTACCGGAACCACAGGAAAAACTCCAAATCCTGCACAACAGTATCGAACGACTGCAAAACGCAGGATACGTTTATATCGGCATGGATCACTTTGCGCTGCCGAACGATGAGCTGGCGGAAGCACAACGCAGTGGCACACTGCACCGAAATTTTCAGGGCTATACCACCCATGGAGATTGCGATCTGTTTGCTTTTGGCGCCTCATCGATTAGTGCCATACACGACGTTTATGTGCAAAACCATAAAACCATAGAGGCTTATCAAAATTCCTTGGAAAATAATCTGGCCATCCATAAGGGCTTTCATTTAAGCGCAGACGATCTGTTACGCCGCCGCGTGATCAATCAGATCATTTGCCAGTTCGAATTAAAATTCGCCGAGATTGAAAAGGAATTTGATATTTCGTTTGCATCCTATTTCGCCACCGAATTGGCAGCACTGAAGCCTATGCAACAGGATGGGCTTTTGGAAATGGATTCTGACGGAATCCGAGCATCAAATATCGGGCGGCTACTGATCCGTAGTATCTGTATGGTATTTGATGCCCATTTGCAGCAACCCGGCGCTGATGCCGCGCCGCGTTATTCAAGGATTATTTGACGCCCAGCTCTATATTTTTATCAACACCAAGATCTGCACATTGTTAACACTAAAAGAATCACACACTATTGACACCAACACTTGCTTGTTGGCACAAGTTAATCCATCAAACAATTCTTAACAGTTTCAGCACTCCTTCTTTAGCTAACCTCCGGTAGATCGCCATATCTGGCGATCTCAAAATCATCAATTCTTATAAGAAGGAGTTGCTATGAAAATCGGTCTGTCAATGAAATGGGTGGCAGTTTTTCTGCTACTGTTTACCCCATTCGGTCTGACGCATGCGCTGATTGTGGCACCAGACCAACAAAGTTTCGAAATTACTCAAGGCAAAGTCTCCATAAAACCGGTATTTTGCATACCAGAACGCTGCCAGGAACGCAGTGGCGAATTAACCGGCACCTTTGATGCAACTTTTCTTGGCGATGAAATTCGTCTTTCCAATATCAACGTCAAAAGCGAACTCGAAGAATTCAAACTACCGGAAGACCCTCATACCGACGTTAACGGCGCCGTTTACGATGCCCGCTATAAATTCGATGGGGAAATTCTCGTACTGGAAGGCGTTATAGACTCTAGCGCGTTTGATGGCCCCCTAGTTCGCTACAGTTTAACCGCCAAGGTACGCAACTCGCTTGCAGTGGGTTTTGATCCGCACGGTTTTTATCTGGCGCATCAGGATTATCGCCGTTGCGCAGCTCCCCATTGCGGTGGAATTTTTATTAAAGCGGTCAATGACGCTCGCCTGATATGCCACGACGGACGCGCGAGCAAAGAATGTTATATAGGTACGCCAGACTGGCGCAAACTTGGGTTTAATCCTTTTGCCGTAACTAATTCCGAGCAGTTGTTATTACAAGGCGATGTGGATTACACCGTAGAACTCGGCCGTTTTGTCGCGCGCGCCGCTTTGGCTCCTGCTGGTAACGACAATAGAAAAGGCTCTTATTTCGGCGTGGAAAACAATGGTCTTATGTGCATCTCCAGTCCCTGCTTCAGTTTTGACGAATACCTACTAAATAGCGATAAAGCTCAGGCCATTTCTGATGTCGACCTCAGTCGCACCGGCGCCAGCGAAAAAGATATCCAACGAGCTTTTGAACTGATGGCTGAGAAAGAAGCGGTGATTATTGTCGGTCGCAATCAGCGTTATAAAGGATTTTCCGGCACTGGCGTGCGATTGCTGGCTACACAGTTTTATTTGCCGGTTGATGCCAATGCCGCCGAGAATTGCCCAAAAGGTTATATTTCCAGCGAACTGGGCTGCGAAACGCCCAGAGGATGTCCATTTCCGCTCCAAGAGAAAGTTACTACCGGTGCCCGACTTATAGCCCCCGCACCGGAATGCGTGGTTAAACCTCGTTAATGGTAAACCGCACATGGATGTGCGGTTTGTTTTAAGCAGCGTCCGTTTTTTTCAAATGATGTACAGCATTCAAAAGCGCACGAGTATAAGGATGCTGCGGATTCGAAAAAATTGCCTCGGCTTCACCCTCTTCCACAATTTTACCTTGTTGCATTACCGCCACACGATCCGCCACATAGCGCACCACGCTCAAATCGTGCGAAATAAACAACATGGTTAATTGATATTTTTGCGTGAGCTGTAACAGCAACTCAAGAATTTGCGCCTGGATGGTAACGTCCAGCGCAGAGACGGGCTCATCTGCAATAATCAATTGCGGGCGCACAGCCAGCGCACGAGCAATGGCAACGCGCTGGCGCTGACCACCGGAAAATTCGTGCGGGTATTTGCGTACCATACGGCGATCAAGGCCGACATCATCCATCAGCTGATTAACGGCGGAAAGGATTTGGCTAGGCGGCACTATGCGGTGAATCAACAAAGGTTCCGCCAAAGCATCAAATACCGTCATACGGGGATTCAGTGAAGCGTATGGATCTTGAAAGATCATCTGAAAATCGCGCCGCGCTTGGCGCAGACGTTTTGGCTCCAGCTCTGTCAGATTGACACCATCCAATAACACCTCACCGGATCGGGGCTCCACCAAACGCATGATGCTGCGCCCTAAAGTGGACTTTCCTGAACCGGACTCTCCTACCAAACCGAGAATCTCGCCTTTGCGCAGGGTCAGCGTCACATCATCCACAGCACGGACATGAAACCATTTTTTCCAAAACAAAAATCCGTGTTGCCGAGAAAATTCCGTGCGCAGGTTTTTGATACGCAAAAACGGCTTATCGTCTTTTTGGAATTGTGGCGAATAAGGTTTGGCTGTAGTTGGAAGAGACTCCACCAATTTTTGCGTGTAGGGGTGTTGCGGTGAAAAAAACACCTGATCTGCACTACCCGTTTCTACGACCTTGCCTTTCTGCATCACCACTACATGATCGGCCATATGAGCCACAACACCGAGATCGTGCGAGATAAAAATCACGGAAAGATTGTGCTCTCTCTGCAAACGTTTGATGAGATCCAGAATTTGCGCCTGCACAGTGACATCGAGTGCAGTGGTGGGCTCATCGGCGATCAACAAATCCGGCTCGTTGATCAACGCCATAGCAATCATCACCCGCTGGCGCATGCCGCCAGAAAATTCGTGCGGATAGCTGTTGAAGCGTCGCTCCGGCTCCCGAATACCCACTTCTTCCAGTGCGGCTATTGCGCGCTTGCGCGCGTCTTTTTTACTCATGCCTTTGTGAACACGCAGAGACTCCATCAACTGGTCGCCAATGGTGACAAAGGGATTCAAAGACGTCATGGGGTCCTGAAAAATCATGCCGATTTTTTGCCCGCGAATTCGGCGCAACTGGCCGGGGCTCAGAGTCAGCAAATCCTGCCCCATAAATTCAGCGCTGCCCTGCTCCACCCGCCCGGGAGGCGAAGGAATCAGTCCCATAATGCTGTAACATGCTGCGGACTTTCCGGAGCCGGATTCGCCCACTATACCAAGTACTTTTCCTGGCTCGATAGCAAAACTGACGTTATCGACTGCGGTGATAATGCCGTCGCGAGTATGGAATCGGGTGGTGAGATTTTCTACACATAACAGAGCCATAATCAGTCCTTGGATACTCGCGGATCAAGCGCATCACGCAAACCGTCACCAAGAAAATTCAGCGCAAATAAAGTCATACTGAGCGTCAAAGCAGGAAAAATCAGCAACCAGGGATATTCCTCCATGGTTTCCACTCCGTAGGAAATCAGCGAGCCCCACGAACTTTGTGGCGCCTGAATACCGAGGCCGAGAAAACTCAAAAAGGATTCCAGCAAAATCACGCTCGGAATCGTCAAAGTGGTGTAAATAATGATTGGCCCGAGAACATTGGGTGCTACATGTTTGAACATGATGCGCGGACGCGACATACCCATTGCGACTGCCGCTTCAATAAATTCCTGATGTTTAATTGCCATTACCTGGCCGCGCACGATACGCGCCATAGTCAGCCATTCTACTGCCCCTATAGCAAGAAACAGCAACAACATGCTGCGCCCAAATACCACCGTCAGCAAAATAATAAAAATGGTAAATGGCAGCGCGTATAGAATATCGACAAAACGCATCATCAGCGCATCAACACGACCACCGATATATCCGGCAATGGTGCCCCAGGTCACACCGATACATAAAGCAACCGCGGTGGCAATAAATCCCACCATTAACGAAATTCGGCTGCCATATAAAATGCGTGTCAACTGATCACGCCCGAAAATATCCGTACCAAACCAATGTTCAGCCGATGGCGGGGTTGCGCCCAACATCAAATTTTGTTCTTCGTAGGAATAAGGCGCTATCCACGGGGTCAATACAGCCAATACGATCAGCAAAAGGAGAAATACCAGTCCGCCCATCGCCAGCGTATTTTTTTTCAAACGACTAAACGCATCCTGCCAAAGAGAGCGGCCTTTTTCCAAACGGTTCAAATCAAAATCCACTGCCTCAGTGCTCATTATTTCCGCCCTCGTAATTTTGGATTGAGCCAGAGCAGTAATAAATCCGCCAACAAATTACAAATAATAATGAGGAATGCGAACAGAATGGTCATGCCGAGAATCATGGTGTAATCGCGGTTAAATGCAGCCTGCAAATAAAAACGGCCAAGCCCGGGTATTTGATAAATGGTTTCCACCACAAAAGAACCGGACAGAAGCCCCGCAACCGCAGGACCAGCGAAGGACACTACCGGAGCCAAAGCACCGCGCAGCGCATGATGAAAAACTACTCGCCACCCCGAGAGACCCTTGGCGCGAGCGGTGCGAATGTAATCCTGCGACAGAGTTTCCAGCATGCCACCACGCGATAATCGCGCCAAATAGGCGGCATAACCAGCGCCGAGCGTGATTGACGGCAAAATTTTATCGCCTGGCGTCACCCCCCAACCCGACACAGGCAACCAATCCAATTGAATGCCAAAAACCAGAATCAACAATGGCCCGAGCACAAATGACGGCAAACATAAACCAATCATGGCAGCCGACATAGGCACATAATCCTGCAATGTATTTGGCTTTAGTGATGCAATCACTCCAGAGGTGATACCAAACACCAGCGCGACTAGAAACGCATAAAGACTTAATTCCAACGTGACAGGAATTCCCGCATAAATGACTTCTGTCACCGTGCGACTGGGATATTTAAAAGATGGGCCAAAATCACCTTGTAAAAGATGCTTTACGTAATCAAAAAACTGGACGTGAATGGGATCGTCCAGGTGATAACGTTTATTGAGATTTTCCAGCACCTGCGGCGGCACTGCCCGCTCATCGTCAAACGGTCCGCCCGGTGCTAAACGAATCAGAATGAAGGTAAATAGCACAACCAGAAAAAGTACTGGAATTGCAGAAAGGCATCGCTGAAGAAAAATACGCAACATTATGATTCCTCAAGGCTCCGATGCTTCCAGATAGACATACTTGAGCGGGTGGAAATGCATAACGTTGTCATACCAGCCCTTCACCGAGGTATCCACCAGATTGATATCGACAAAGAAATACAGCGGTAAAACTGGCATTTCTTCCGCCAATATTCGGTTTGCCTCTTCAAATAACTCGTTGCGGCGCGCGGGATCTGATGTAGCCTCTATGGTGTTCATAAGCTCATCGTAACGCGGATTCTTCCAATTGGTATTATTGTTGCCGGCGTAGGAGCGCAAAATATCGAAAAAATTGGAAGGGTCCAAATAGTCGCCCAACCAACCGGCTCTGGCGATATCGTGCTCGACATTTTTCCGGGCTGCCAGGTAAACCTTCCACTCTTTGTTTTCCAACTGGATATTAACGTTGAGGTTTTTCTTCAACATTTGCTGAATCGCCACCGCCACTTTGTGATGGTTGTCGTGAGTGTTGTACAGCAAGGTGAGCACCGGAAATCCTTCACCATTGGGGAAACCGGCTTCTGCCAACAAGCGCCGGGCTTCTTCAACATCTTCGCGCCAGTAGATCTGAGGTGTATAACCTTCAGGATCGGGGGGAACAAAATTATAGGCCGGCACTTCCCCGCCTTTTGTCACATTCTTGACCAGTAGATCGCGCTCGATTGCCAGTGCAAATGCTTTACGCACGCGCGCATCATCAAAGGGTTTGCGCTGCACATTAAATTCGTAATAGTAACTGGCATAGGTTGGTATCACCCGTAAAACTTCAGGTCGATCTTTGCGATACACCTGGATTTTTTCGATATCCATCTGCGGAGTATTGGTGAGGTGAACCTGTTTGGAGCGAAAAGCGCGCTCTTCCGCTTGCTGGTCGTCAATGGGGAGAAAATGCACCGCTTGTAAACGAACGACGTCCGCATCCCAGTAATGGGGATTTTTGTCGAGCTCGACGACTTTATTGATCTCCCAGCGCTTTAGAACGAAGGGGCCATTACCAACAAAATTTTCCGGCAGCGCCCAGCGCGATGTCGGATCCTCTACGCCGCCGAATTTTTCCAATGTCGGTCCGTGAACCGGATAATAGGAGTGGTGATCCAGCAATTGCAGAAAAAAATGCGCGGGCGCTTTTAATGTTACTTCCAACTCATGAGGGGAAATCGCTTTGACGCCGACACTGGCAAAATCCGTATTTTCACCTTTATAGAATGCCTCCGCGCCTTCGATGTAGAACATCATATAGGCGTAAGCATTGGGTAAGCGTGGATTCAAAGCGCGGCGCCAGGAATAGACAAAATCCTCCGCCGTCAAAGGATCGCCATTGGACCAGCGAGCATTTTCACGCAGTTTGAAGCGATATACCCTGCCATCTTCTGAAATGGTCCAAGACTCCGCAACTCCCGGGCGAGCTTCCAATGTCTTGGCATCCTTGCTGGTTAAGCCTTCGAACAAGTTGATGATGATGTTGTTTTCCACCGTCCCGGTGATCAGGTGCGGATCCACGCTTTTTGGCTCATCCCCATTGGCGTAATATAGAATTTGATTGCGAATACCATATTCGACATTATTGAGCTTTTTCTCTCCGCATCCATGCAACACAACCATTGCTAAAAGCAGCGCGACAACAATCCCAAAATTCTTCATTGTTTAGCTTCCAAATACACGCCTTTGAAGCTCGGATAATCAGCCATACTGAATTTAAATCCTTTCACTTCGGGCTTTATTAAATAGGATTGCGTGTAGTAGTAGAGAGGAATCAGCGGAACCTGGTCCAACAAAATTTGTTCTGCCTGATACAACAATTCGTAACGCTCCTTGTCCGTTAGTGCTTGGCCAGAAGCTTCGATTAGCCGGTCGTATTCAGCGTTGCTCCAACCCGTATCGTTCATACCATGGCCACTGCGAAATGAATCGAGAAAATCCATGGGATCCGCAAATGTACTGAAACTGCCAGCGCGAGCTATGTCATGCTGCAAATTCTCGCGGAAATTCAAAAACACCTTCCACTCCTGGTTTTCCAGCGTCACATCCACATTGAGCTCTTTTTTCCACATTTGCTGAATTGCAACTGCAATGGCTTGATGCATTTCCATTGTGTTGTAGGTTAGGGTCACCTTTGGAAATCCTTTGCCGCCGGGGAAACCCGCTTTGGCCAAATGCTCGCGCGCCAGCTCAGGATTGAATGCAGGCATTTTCGGAGGATTGTAAGCTGCGCTGATTGGCGACAAAGCGTTCGCTGCAGGCTCACCATTTTTAGTGACATATTGCGTGAGCGCCTCTTTATCAATGGCATAGGCAAATGCGCGTCTGACATCAACATTATCAAATGGCGGTTTGGTCACATTGAAGACATAGAAATAGGTCGCGTAGGCCGGCTGGGAGACAAACTGCTCCGGCGCTTCAGCCTTGTAGCGGGCGATTTTATCGACCGGAATGCGGCCGCCGTAGGCGATATGAATCTGACCCGCGCGGAACAGGCGCTCTTCAACAGATTCACTTTCTGCGGGATTGAACAGAATTTTTTGCAATTTAATGCTGTCTGCATCCCAGTAATGAGGATTTTTTTCCACTTCGATAATTTGGTTCAGTTCCCAGTATTTGAGCAGAAAGGGGCCATTACCCACGAAATTGCCAGCACGTATCCAAGGATTATTGGGATCATCAATCGCGCCAAATTTCTCCACGGTTGCTCTGTGAACGGGGGATGTCGTCTCTACCGCCAAGCGCTTTAAAAACAGCGGATCTCTTTTTTCCAAGCGGAATTCCAATTCTTTGTCGGAGATGGCTTTTACGCCCACTTCAGAGAAGTCTTTCAATTCACCTCTATGAAAAGCTCCCGCGTTCTGAATCGCGTAATAATCTAGCGCGTATTGATTACCCAATCCCGGCGACAGAATTCTCTGCCAAGAATAAACAAAATCGTGAGAGGTCAAAGGATCACCATTGGACCATTTGGCATTCTCACGAATCTTGAACCGATAAAGCATTGCATCTTCAAGCACTTCCCAGGATTCCGCGACACCGGGTTGAACCTCAAAGGTTTGATAATCGGTAGTAAGCAGAGGCTCCATCAAGGCCGCAACCACTTTTAATCCCGGAACGTCTGTCGCTTGATGAGGATCAAGATTGGCTGGAGATGCGCCAATGGTAATACGCAAGACTTGCTCAGGAGTAGCACTACCACCCTTCTTGTCCTCATTTTTTGAACAGGCCAGTAATGTAAGCAAAACAAACAAAACCAGGGCGAGATAACGCATAACACTCCTCAGTGTTTCAAATCATCTTTAAGTGAATCAGCAAAGGCCTGGAAATTAAAGGGCCGACCGAGAAAGTCCTCCACCAATTCCGCCGCCGGTTTTGAACCGCCAGGGCTCAACACTTTGTCGCGATACCGGGCCGCCACCACCTTATTACGCAAACCGTGCGTTTGGAATTCGCTGAACATATCGGCCGCTATGACAAGCGACCACATATAGGTGTAGTAAAGGGCTGAGTAACCGTCGAGATGGCCAAAATTCGCATAGAGATAAGTATCGTCAACATATGCAAACGGCGAATAGCGTTCTTGCAATTCCACCATCATGCGGTCGACATCCACATCCGCTGGATCGCGGTTGTAATAATTCAGAGAAAGTGCAGCGTAGAACATTTGGTGCCGCACAAAGATTCCACGCCCGAATTTGCGTGCAGCATTCATTTTCTCGATAAGCGCATCCGGTATGACTTCGCCCTCACTATTGGTTGCAAAGGATTTGAGGGTTTCCGCATCCCAAACCCACTCCTCTAACATTTGCGATGGCGCCTCAACAAAATCGTGCTGAGTATTAGTGCCGGAGAGGTTCATCCAGGGCTGATTTCCACCAAACATGCTATGCAGCAAATGGCCAAATTCATGCAGAAAGGTTTCCACCTGATCGTGCTCCAGCAAATCCGGAGCGCCATCGCCACCACCAGGAAAATTGCATACCAACGCCGCCAATGGAGTTTGTACGCCTTTTACCCCTTCCCGAATACTAAAGTGCGCTGCGTGTTGGTATTTGTTTCTTCTTGGGTGCATATCGAGAAAAAATTGTCCAATCAAAGTCTCGCCCTTTCGAATCTCATACGCCTCAACAGAGTAATGCCACACGGGGGTTTTCCAGGGTTTTATAGTGACATCAAATAAGTCTTCAACCAGATCGAAAATGCCTTGCTTAACCTTTTGATAGGAAAAATATTGCCGCACTTCCTGAGAATCAACCGCATAGGCTTCGTGGCGAACCAGATTTTCCAGATAGGTTTTCTGCCAATCGCCCACCTCGGTTGCCGCAGGATCAATTTTGCGAAGACGTTCCAACAGTACGGCGTAATCCTGGTCAGAACGAGGCTTGGCAATCTGATCGATGCGTTCAATAAAAGCTGCTGCATTTGCTGCGGAGCCAATCATCTTATCGACGGTGATGTAATCAGCGAAATGTTGATAACCCAACAGCCTTGCCAGCTCATAACGTTTTTGCAGCAATCTGTGCAAAACCTCTTTATTCGCCGGATATCCCCGCTGGCGAAACGCTGTGTACATACGTTTTCGCGCCGCATCGTTGCTTGCATACTGCATAAACGGATAGTAATCCGGCCCATTCGTGGTAACGATCATTCCTCGAGTATTGAACGCGAGACGAACTATGTAATCCTCTGGCAACCCTTGCAAATCTTCGTAGACCATGTCCAGCAAGCGCACATCGTTGCGGATATTGGCTGCAAATTCCTGACCGATTTTCAGTATTTCGTCATTCAATTGGCTGATACGCCGGCGGCTTTCCTCGTCCAAACCAACACCTGCCAATTCAAACAGCTGGCGGGTTCGCTGAAGAAAATAACGATCCAATGGCGACAGATTCGCCGGATCAACCGCGATGAGCTTTTTATATAAGGGAACGGACAGGCGGATATCGTTGGTTAATGCGGTAAATTTCTGCTCGCATATCTCCGCTGCCGCGCGCACAAATTCATTGGGATGAACGTTGCTGTACAAACTGGCAAGGCCAGTCGGCTCGTAGGTGAGGATATCCAAACGGTTTATGGCTGTAAGAATATCGGCCGGAGGAGAAAATTCAGACTGTTCGGTGGTGCGAAAAATTTGCTGCGCCTTTTCGAACTGTTTGCGGCAACTTTCTATATAGGCGGCCGCAGGATCGGTATAACTCGGCGAGGTCGACGAAGTCGTTTTAAGATGACCACATCCAACCAGCGCAAAATTCAACAGGAAGAAAAAGAAATGGAGAAATGATTGGATTGTGTATCCAGGAAATGAGCGGCGACGATGATCGAATAGTGTATGAATTTTTTTTATGGTCATCGCGCCCTCGATGTTCAGTTTTGGGCGAACCGCAAACGCCCGGTCAGGTCTCCGTAGCGAGCTTGCGCCGCCAATCCAGTTTCTTTTCTATAGCACTAATCATCATGCCAGCTATATCGCGTCCAGTTGCGGTTTCGATCCCTTCCAAGCCAGGCGATGAATTGACCTCCAACAACAAAGGCCCTTTGGACGAGCGGATAATATCTACCCCTGCCACCAGCAAATCCAATGTTTTCGCTGCTTTAATTGCCAGCTTACGCTCTTCCGGTGTGATTTTGACGACACTCGCGGTGCCACCTTGGTGAATATTCGCACGGAATTCACCCGGGGCCGCTTTGCGTTCAATAGCGGCGACCACTTTGCCGTCTATCACAAACAGGCGCAAGTCTTTGCCGTCTGCCTCTTTTACAAACTCCTGCACCAGCAAATTCGCTTGCAGAGATTTAAAGGCGTTAATCACGCTTTCCGCCGCTTTGCGAGTTTCCGCCAGAACAACGCCCCTACCCTGTGCGCCTTCCAACAGTTTTACAATCAAGGGGGCTCCGCCAACCATTTCGATCAAATCCCCCGTATCACTCGGCGAATTCGCAAAGCCAGTTACCGGGATGTCCAAGCCGTTCTTCAACAGTAGCTGCAGGGAATAAAGTTTGTCGCGCGATTGGGCGATAGCGGAAGAACTGTTGAGGGTAAATGTGCCCAGACTTTCAAATTGGCGCGTCAAGGCGCAGCCGTAAAAGGTCATGCTGGGGCGAATACGCGGAATCACCGCATCTAGACCATCGACTATATTGCCGCCGCGGTAATGGATCTCGGGTTTCTCCGCATCCATTTTGATGTAGCAGTGTTTGATGTTGAGAAAAATCAGCTTGTGGCCGCGTTCTTCCCCTGCCTCGATTATGCGGCGATTGCTATACAAGGTCGGATCGCTGGCGAGCAAACCAATGGTCAGCCCCTCCTGCTCGGGCGTTTCATAGTCGCCATAGAGGTCGAGCAGTACCGATTCTTCCATATCGCCCTGAATAAAACGCTCTTCTGGATCAACCAGCATCCGCCCCGCCATGGCTTCACGTCCCAACAACATGCGATATCCCATGGAGTCGCGATTGGTGAGGGTGAGTTCTATCTCCCAAATCCTTTCACCCAAGCGCATCGGCACCTTTACCACCAAGCGCTTTTCACTGTCACCGCTGGAACTGCGCACCGTTCGCCGGTCTACAACGGGCGCTTCGCAGCGCACGACGATGCGGCGATTCTCCTGCAGCGGATGAACCTCAAAAGTCACCCAGTTGGCGCCGTTGCGTTTAAAAGTCTGGATATTGACGGCGTGGACGCAGGATGTTTTTGCCCCGGAGTCGACACGCGCCTTGATGGCTGGAATCCCCAGGGTTGGGAATGAGCACCACTCCTCACTGCCGATTAATAGTTTTTCATTGGCGTACTTCGACATGCTCATTCTCTGGGAACTTCCCCGCGGGTAAATTGCGGCGGATTATGCCCCAAAATCCGGGCAGAGCAAGCGTTTTCGCTCGCGCCCGCCAAACGTATAAATCTCCCCTATAGACGGCGTTTTTGCTGTCGTCATCCCCTATAATGCGCGGCACCTTTTACCTAGCAGGCAGAATCCTATGCAAATCGAAAAAGACAAAGTTGTTTCCATTTTGTATCAGCTGAAAGACGCAGAAGGCGAACAACTGGAAGAAACCCAAGACGGTATCCCGCTGGCCTATTTGCACGGCCATAACAACTTGTTGCCAGCCCTGGAAGAAGCCCTGGCAGGTCGCCAAGCCGGCGACAAATTAAGCCTTACCCTACCGCCGGAAAAAGCCTATGGTGAGCTCAAACCAGGCGCGACCCAGCGAGTGCCGATCAAACACTTGGTGCACGCTCCAAAACGTTTGATGCCAGGCATGATTGCTCACGTGCAAACCGAACAAGGCATTCTGACAACCAAGATTCTGAAAGTCGGAAAATTTAATGTCGACGTCGATCTCAACCACCCTTTCGCCGGTAAAACTCTTCAATTCGATATCGAAGTCGTATCCGTTCGAGATGCGTCTGAGGAGGAAATCGCCCACGGACATGCGCACGGCGATGGCGGCCATCATCATTAACATGAGAGGTGGTAACCCCACCTCGCACCGTTTACGAGCCGGCAAAAGCCGACTTGCATCGATGCGTAGCACAGACTTGCTTCGCTGCAACTCGTGATAGCGATTTTTTGAATTAAAAAAAGAGAACCAATTCACAAATTGAATCACTTCCCTCGGATTTTTAATAACTCCTGGTACTTTCTTAGCCACCTCAAACAAACCTCTTCATGGATGAAGAAATTATGATCAGGAAGCGGAGCACCCCCTCTAACCGAATTTTTATGCACAATGCAAGGGCATCGATTGCACCGAGTGAATGTCAAGTATGAATTTCATGCCAAATCACATCCGGCCTTAATTAAACGATGCAACATATTGATTTTAAATAATTTTTTATTATTGATCATTTTATAATCAATCTAAGGTAGGACTAGGAAAACCGGGGTATAGCCCATATTTCCCAAGCACTATCCACTAAGTTATCCACAGGTTTTGTGGAAAGTTTTTTTTGCTTTTCGTCCGAAAATGACTTTTAAAAGCAATAGGCCCTAAAAATTTTTTTAGATTTTTTTGGAATTAGTCTCAGTCAGGGTATACCCCTTCGCAATCACGAAGCCAAGCGAGCGATAAAGTGTTTGCTATCAAGCTTTTTAACGCACCAAAAAGGAACAACGCGCCCCTTAGCGTGGCATCACTACCAAGCCAAGGGGCGCACAGCGGGTTATATGGAGGTTTACTGATTGGCGAAAAAAGACAGATCAAACAAATTCGAGAATTTGCACGCCATAATCTGGCGGTGAATCTTTAACCGATTCGTCACCGCAGCCTGTTTCTTCATCATTGCGATTTTCAAGCGGCTGGCTGCGATCGAGTTGCAAATTAATAAAATCGAATAATTTCTGATCAGCCAATTGCGATGGAGATACCCGTTGCAGCGCCGAGAAAATGGTTTCCACTCTGCCCGGATGTTGGCGATCCCAGGATTGCAGCATTTCCTTGATGACCTGGCGCTGCAGGTTTTCCTGAGAGCCGCATAAATTACAGGGAATAATCGGAAACCCCTTCTGTGAGGCGTATTCTTCAATATCCGCTTCGCGGCAGTACGCCAGAGGACGAATGACGATATTGCGCTTATCGTCCGCCAATAATTTCGGCGGCATAGCCTTCAGGCGTCCGGCGTAGAACAGGTTCAGAAATAAGGTTTCGACAATATCGTCCTTGTGGTGGCCGAGAGCAACCTTGGTTGCGCCAATTTCCTCAGCAAAGCCGTAAAGCGTGCCGCGACGCAAACGCGAGCACAGACCGCAGGTGGTTTTGCCTTCGGGAATAACCGACTTCACAACACTGTAGGTGTCGCGCTCGATGATATGAAACGGAATTCCCAGGGATGAGAGATATTCCGGCAACACATGCTCTGGAAAGCCCGGTTGTTTTTGGTCCATGTTGACGGCCACCAGTTCAAAATTGATGGGCGCGGTCTTTTGCAGGCTCATCAAAATATCCAGCATGGTGTAGGAGTCCTTGCCGCCGGACAGGCACACCATAACCTTGTCGCCCTCTTCGATCATGTTGAAGTCGATGATCGCCTGCCCCACCTGACGGCGGAGACGCTTCTGCAGCTTATTGAATTCCAGCTTGTGTTTACGTTCGTTGCTGACAGCCATGGGGACACCCTATTAAAGAAACCGGCGCATTGTACGGATTTCGACCGCCAGAGTGAATGAAACGACTACCGTCCGGCAAAACTTTGCCGACGATTGCCGCCTGCCGACAAACCCTTCACAAAGCTGCAACCCACATATTTAGGGACTTGCGCGCGAAAAATTGCGAGAAACAGAGCAACGGAACACTCCTTGCAATTCCCCTAACAAACCGCAGGCTACGCCAAAGTCCCGACGGTACGCTGCGATTCATTATTGGCAAACCCAATCGCAGCTAAGAGAAAACTCTGTTAGGAGAAACCATGTTCGGACTCTTGTCCCATTTCACTCGTGCATTTAATGGCAGCAGTCTACCAGCCGCCCACTCCATATCTTGGGAGTTGCCGCTGGCTCCGGAGTTGAGCTGGTCCAAAGAAGAAACTGAAGCGATTCGGCAAAACGCAGCACAACGAAACATTTGCTCAGTAATTGATCCGAGCAAAGGTTCAGTTATGCAGACCGTCATTCTTCGCTTTGACCAAGGCAACCATAAGCTTCTGCTCGACGAATTTTTCCCCCGCCCATCATTCACGCCGATGGGGGGGCGTTTTCACCTGAATATTCCGACCCATGATGGACACTTGGCATTGAAGATTGTGATACGCAGCCAATTGGACGTGGCGAACGCGCCTGCCTATCTCACCGAGGTGGTGGAAAAAACTCGTTTGCGAGAACAGCCAAAAACCAAAGGAGTGAGTTTTAAAGAAACCACCGCACCAAGAGTGGAGTTGCTGCTCCCCTTCGCGCCCATGATGGGTGGGCAGTTGCTGGAATTGTCGGAGGAGGAATTTTCCATGGCTTTCTGCGGCAACAACCGCCCGCCTTTATATTCTCGCAAAGGCGAATGCCGCATTCACTTCAGCAATTTCTTTGTGCTGCAGACCAAAGTGGAGGTCCTCCAGGCACAAGTGCGTCGCCGCCCGTTTCACCACACACATCTGCGCATCGGTTTTCAAACCTTAAATCCCTTTGAAAAAGAGCAACTGTCTTCTTTTCTCCATAATTTCACCGAGGCACAAACCGCCTAAGAAGGATGGGCGCCGGTATAATGCCGCGTCCATCACATCATCCATGTCCGAACCATGAACCTGACTTCCGGCGAAGATCTGCTCGCACTCGACCGAACCCACATCTGGCACCCCTACGCTTCTACAGATCCCACTGCGCCCTTGTACCCGGTTGCATCCGCACAAGGTTGTGAGCTTGTGCTGTACGACGGTCGGCGCCTGATCGACGGCATGTCGTCCTGGTGGAGCGTTATTCACGGCTACAACCGCCCTGAGTTGAATGAAGCCCTGACCCGTCAGACGCACCAAATGGCGCATGTGATGTTTGGCGGACTGACCCACGAACCTGCCGTCACGCTCGCCAAAAAACTGGTCGACCTCACACCTCAAGGTTTGGAAAAAGTATTTTTTGCCGACTCCGGTTCCGTGAGCGTGGAAGTCGCCATCAAGATGGCGTTGCAATATCAGATGTCGCAAGGCAAAGCAGAAAAAAGCCGGATTTTGAGCCTGCGTAAGGGCTACCACGGCGACACACTGGGCGCCATGTCCTTATGCGATCCCGTAACCGGCATGCACCATCTGTTTCAAGCCATTCTGCCGCAGCAGCTTTTTGCCGACGCGCCGGCCTGCGGTGTGCGCGATCCATGGGACCCGGCTTGTCTGGATTCTCTGAAAGAACTTTTGCATAACCACCATCAGACAATCGCGGCGTTGATCGTGGAGCCTATTGTTCAAGGTGCAGGCGGCATGAGGTTCTATCATCCCCAGTATCTGCGTGAGTCCCGCGCACTGTGCGACCAATTTGACGTGCTGCTGATTGCCGACGAAATTGCCACCGGTTTTGGCCGCACCGGCCGCATGTTCGCCTGCGAACACGCGGGGATTACCCCGGATATTTTGTGCCTGGGCAAAGCGCTGACCGGCGGCTATATGACTCTGGCCGCGACTTTGTGCACTAACAAAGTTGCAGACGGTCTTTGCTCGGGAGAAGCCGGTGTTTTGATGCACGGACCGACCTTTATGGCCAATCCACTGGCTTGTGCCGTGGCCAATGCCAGTTTGGATTTATTGTGTTCTTCGCCGTGGCAAGAGCGTGTTGCACGCATCGAACAGCAATTGATAAATGAGTTATCGCCCGTGGAAAAGTATCAGGCGGTAAAAGAGGTGCGGGCTTTTGGCGCCATTGGTGTGGTGGAACTGCATGAGCCAGTGAATATGAAAGTCGTCGTTCCGCGCCTGGTGGAACAAGGTGTATGGCTGAGACCTTTTGGCCGCTTGTTATATACCATGCCGCCCTTCGTCATTTCTTCAGACCAACTCAGCCAGATCACTGCGGCAATGGCTGATATCTGTCAATTTTTATCTCAATAAATAAAAAGGGCTGTGCTAGTTTCCGGCACAGCCCTCCTCAATATTGAATAGCGCTATTAGCCTAATGGATACAATCCGACTGCTTTGCGCACTTTCGCCAGAAACGGCTTAGCGCGATCGCGCGCTTTCGCCGCTCCCGCTTGCAGTATCGCTTCAACGTCCGCAGGACGGGACATCAAATCCTCATACCGCTCACGCGCAGCACTGATTTCGGAGTTGATCAATTCGAACAATTCCTTCTTCGCCTGCCCCCAGGCAATACCTTCGGCAAATTTGCGCCGCATGTCTTCGGTTTGCTCAGGAGTGGCAAACGCTTTCCAGATTTGGAACACCGTGGAATCGTCCGGATCCTTGGGCTCGCCCGGTTCCAGCAGATTGGTTTTGATTTTATTGATGTGTTTTTGCAGCTGTTTTTCCGCCAAAAACAACGGAATGGTGTTGTTGTAGCTCTTGCTCATTTTCCGCCCGTCCAGGCCGAGCAGAACTTCACCATTTTCTTGCACCACGGTTTCGGGCAGGACAAAAGTTTCACCGAAACGGTGGTTAAAGCGCTGCGCTATATCGCGCGCCATTTCCAGGTGCTGCGTCTGGTCCTTGCCGACGGGTACGTGAGTCGCGTTGAACATCAAAATATCGGCAGCCATCAGCACAGGGTAAGAAAATAACCCCATGGTAATGGCGTAATCCGGATCCTGACCTTCGGCAACATTGGCGTCAACAGCTGCTTTGTAAGCGTGCGCCCGATTCAGCAAGCCCTTGGCGCTTTGGCAGGTGAGTATCCAGCAGAGTTCGGTAATTTCCGGAACATCGGATTGACGATAAAAAACTACTTTTTCCGGATCCAACCCCAGCGCAAGCCATGTGGCGGCAATTTCTTTGGTGGACTGGTGAATGCGTTCTGGTTCATGACACTTGATCAGTGCATGCAGATCAGCGAGAAAAAAGAAGGATTCGGCATCGGGATTTTGGCTCGCGGCAATCGCCGGGCGGATCGCGCCTACGTAATTGCCAAGGTGAGGAGTGCCCGTTGTGGTAATGCCGGTAAGAAAGCGTTTCTTCGTCATGCAGGCTCGCGTTTTCGCTAAAAGCCGCAATCATACAGAGTTCAAAGGGGGTGTCAAAGCGCATGGGCCGTTACCGACACCATGCGCAGGGACTTGGTTTAGGAGACTTCAGAAGCTGCACAGTATTCTGCTGCGCCTTTGAGGACCACGGCTTCGAATCCCGCCTGACACAAAAGATACGCGGCTATATCCGCACGCGGCCCGGCTTCATCGGAGATGGCATAGAGATTGGCGGAAGCCAAATCCTGCAAACTGTCACGCAGACGCGACAAGGGCACGTTAATGCTGCCTTCCACATGTCCAGCGCGAAATTCAATGGGCAAACGAACGTCCAGATACTTCACCGGCTTGCGCTGACCTTCCAGGGTGTCCCTGTCTACATATTGGATAACCGACTGCCGCACCAAAGCCAGAAAGTCATCAGCCCCCAAACGCTTCACCACACCATCGGTCAGCATAATCACCGAGGCATTGCGCCGAGCTTCGCTGATTAGCGCCTCTTCGCCGAAATAACTGCCCTCTTTCAGCTCCACTTTGACGCTACCGGCGCGATCGAAGACCAAAGCTGATCCTTCCGCCAGCACATAAAAGTAATCTCCGAGCGCGCCCTCTTTGATCAGGCGATCTCCCGCCTTCACTTCAAGTGATTCAAACCGGCTGAACAATTCCTGCAATTGCGCCCAGGGGATCCGCGAGAACAAGGGGGATTGCAGCAGGCAGGCCATCCAATCATTGGAATCGGACAGTTCGCCTACTTCGATTCCCGCCTCGGATGACTCATGTGACTCCATGGGCTTTACAGCAGATTCGGCCGGCTTGTTGGCCAGAGCAATCTGCGTAGCCAGGAATTCCGCATTGATCGTCACATAACGGACGTGGGTTTTGGCAACGGCCGATACTACCGTCGGTGATTGGGCATTGAGCGCCCTGCGGGCGCGCTCTTCACCGCTTTTGACCTTTTCCACCCCGAACTCGTTGTTGATAAGGTCTACCTCTCCCTCCAGCAGGTAGAAGTAGTCAGCGAGAATCTTTCCGCGCTTAAACAGCATGGTGCCTTTAGAAACAGATACCACGCGGGCTTGACGTACCACTTCTGACAGAAATTGCCCCTTTAGAGTGTTGATGGGCAAAAAACGGCTAAAAACTTCAATTTCTGACATAAACTCTCCTCCGCGATGGGTAAAGTCTTGACCAAAAATGTCACCATCGCCAGGAAGTAACCCAAAATTTAGAGTGACAGATCTCCCGTTTCTAAATATCGCTCTAAGATGGCGCTTAAATGATTCATGTCTTGCGAGCCACCCAATTCTCGAACGGAGTGCATCGCAAAAGTAGGCAATCCTATATCCACCGTGCGCATACCCATTTTGGCGGAAGACATAGGACCAATGGTGCTGCCGCAGCGCATATCCGCACGAGTGACGAACACCTGATAAGGCACACCGCAGCGCTCAGCCAGGAGTTTGACTATGGCGGCGGTTTCCGTGCTGGTCGCATAACCCTGATTGGCGTCGTACTTGATCACCGGGCCAGCATTGAGTTTGGGACCGTGCCCCTCATCATGCTTTTGCGGGTAGTTGGGATGTATGCCGTGGGCGTTGTCCACTGACAGCAGCATGGATTTGTGCAACATGCGGTAGCGCGCTTCCGCCTCCGGCACAAAACGCTCTAGGAACGACAGCAGCAAATTACCTTGCGCACCTATATTGGACTGGCTGCCCACCTCTTCATGGTCGAACAAGGCCAATACGGCGGACTGCTCACCAGCAGACGACAGAAACGCATTGAGGCCGACAAAGCAGCTCAACAAATTATCCAGCCGCGCCGAAGCGACGAATTCCTGTTCGATGCCGACCAGTGCGGCTTTGTGGGTGTCGTAAAAGCTCAGGTCAAAATCGAGAATCTGATCTTCGCCAATCTCCGCCACACCCATTTTGCCAAGCTCACGCGCCAGCAAGCCTTTGAAGGTCAATCCAGGTTCTGGGTTTTGCAGCAATACTGGACGCATATGCTCTTGCGCATTGATCGCCCGACCTTCGTTAGCCGTGCGATCCAGGTGAATAGCCAAGCTGGGAATGATAGCGATAGGTCGACGAAAATCGATCAACAGATTCCGCAATCCGCCGTCCTGCTTCAGCGTCACCCTGCCCGCCAAAGACAAATCGCGGTCGAACCAGGGGCTCAGTAAAGCGCCGCCATACACTTCAACCCCCACTTGGAAATATCCTTGAGATACTTTTTCCGGCTTAGGTTTTACTTTTAAAACCGGGCTGTCCGTGTGCGCGCCAATAATGCGCAAACCGTTTTCCACCGGATTCGAACGACCATGGCGAAATGCAACAATCGATGCGTCGCGGCGGGTAATAAAATAACGGCCACCTGGTTGCAGTGCCCACGCATCACCTTCATTTAACTCCTGATATCCGTGTGATAACAATTCACCGCGAGCAACATCCACCGCGTGGTAAGGCGTAGGAGATGCATCGATCCAACTCATGATTTTTTGACACAAAGAAAACGGCATGTGACCAATCCTCAATATTTTGATTAACGGATCGTACGAATATTTTCCAGGGCACGAGCGTCATAAATGCAAACATCATTTAACTGCGAATGCGCTGCCGTTTATTCCACGAGACCGAATTGCGCAAATAGGTCAATTGAAAATCCTTGGCAGCGCACGCCTCGCCTTGCAACCACTTCTCCAAAGCTAAATCCGCAATGGCGTCGGCATTGGGGGCAATGTTGAAATCAAAAATCAGTTGCTGAGAGATATCTGAGGGAAAATTGAATAATCGAGCTGCTTCGCCCGCGATAACTGTTTGCGGTGCGTCTTGCACAAGGCTGAGCAGCGTTGCATTCAATTCATTTTTGCCGATGAGATTAGGCTCGACTGAAGCGCTTACGATTCCATTGCCAATCTCGTAGACCGCCCAATAAATCTCATTCATGCGCGCATCAAGCAAGCAAGCGGTGCTTAGTGCATCGGGATGACTCAGCTGAACTGTTCGCGCCATCGCAGCCAGGCTACTGACACCGACCATGGGTTTGTTTAATGCGAATGCCAATCCTTGAGCTATGCCCAAACCAATGCGCAAGCCGGTAAACGACCCAGGCCCCTGACAACACGCGACAAAATCCAGATCAGATGCGCTTACCCCCGCTTGCGATAAAAGCTCGTCTACAAACGGAAGTAGAAGACCGGCGTGCTCTCTTGGAGAATCGCTGAGTTTGGAAATGCGGCTTTCGCCGTGAACAAGAGCGACTGAACAAGCAGTCGACGAGGTATCTAAAGCAATGAAGGTCGCCATTGGTACGCGCAAACAGAAAAGACCGCATTCTACCTGAGCACTGCTGTTTAACAAATCCCGCGATGGCGGAACGAGACTTCAGAATCGATTGTGTATGACTGGAGGCAAATCGACGTGGGCAGCGTCTGCTGCCCTAAAGAAAGGAAGAATGGGCAGAAACCGAGTTCTGCCCAGAATCACGTTAAGCGGCTTTTTTCGCTGGACGACCTCTGCGTGCCGTTTTTGCTGCGGCTCTTTTAGGTCTTCCCGCGCCCTTTTTCGCTCTCGAGACTACCGCAGGAGCTGGTTTACTCGCAGATGCTGTCCGCTTGGTTTTTCTCTTCGCTTTGGCTTTTGCCGCAGATTTTTTCTCTGCGACTTTGATTTTCCTGCCATCGGCAGAAGCTCGTTTTTTCAACCAACGCTCTTTGAACGCATCGACAGCCTTAGCCAAATCTTGCGCAGCTTTCTTTTCGAGAGATGTTTTTAACTGCTCCACCTTCGCATGAGCCTTGGCGACCGCCTCAGATGATTTAGCGGATTTCTTCGCAGCATTTAAGCGACTTTTAGCTTCTGCCAATGCTGCTTTGGCTGCTTTAACCTTTGCTGCCAGCTCTGGTACTGCGCTTTTGGCTTTTTGCGCCGCTGCTTTAACAGCCACTGATTTGGACTTTTTAGCTCGCGCTGCACTTGCTGCTGCTCGCGTGCGCGCTGCTGCGAGCTTTTCGGATGCTTTCGTCACCGCATCGTTTGCTTTGGTAACGGCAGCTTCTGCTTTCTGTACTTCGGGACTGGTAACAACTTGTGCAGGAGCTCTTACTGCTCTCCTTTTTCTTCCAGTGCTGGATTTACCAGCAACTTTCACTTTGCTACGCGAACTTGCTTTGGTTTTTCGAGTGGCCATGCGCATCTCCTCATTTTATTTATAAAGCACCTCATCAAAAACCATAGCACAAAAAATAAACACAACAAGCTTTATGATCTTTTTGTTGAAAATTTTTCGTTCGAAAGCTAATCGAACTCAGGATTCGTTGGAGTAGCAATTCATGAACAGCTTAATTGACGGAGGCTGACAATCTCAGCACGGCGTTTAGTCGATGCGGGATGAGTTAGATGTGATACTGGGGTTGGATGTCGTAAGTGGTGCGTGCGAGCAAATCTTAAAATGTGGAGAAAGCGAAACAAAATCTTATGTTCCCACGTAACAAGATGACCCTATTTGTTCAACTGCGTCCGACATTCAGCAGCGTTGTGAAGACAGTCAATAAAAACAAAAAGGGCCGCAAGCGGCCCTTTTTGCATTCAGATATGTGCTCAACCAAGTGCAGCGAAGATTTTGCTCTTGATGTCGTTCAATGAGCCTATGCCATCAACGCGAGAATATTTTGGCTTGCTATGTTTCTCAGCCAATCCCTGGTAATAGGAAACCAGAGGCTCTGTTTGCTCGTGGTAGACAGCCAATCTTTTACGCACGGTCTCTTCTTTATCGTCGTCGCGTTGTACCAAAGGCTCACCAGTGACATCGTCTACACCAGCTGTCTTAGGCGGGTTGTAAACGACGTGATAAATGCGACCGGAATCAGGATGAACTCGTCTGCCACTTAGACGCTGAACAATCTCCTCATCGTCCACGCTGATTTCCAGAACGTGATCAATTTCTACGCCTGCAGTAAAAAGCGCTTCGGCTTGCGGGATCGTGCGAGGGAAACCGTCAAACAAGAACCCGTTTTTACAATCGTCCTGGGCAATGCGTTCTTTTACCAGACCGATGATCAACTCATCTGGCACCAGTCCGCCGGCTGCCATTATGTCTTTCACCTGTAGGCCCAAAGGAGACTCAGCTTTAACCGCAGCTCGCAACATGTCCCCGGTGGAGATTTGAGGGATCGCGTAGGCCCCAGTAATAAACTTGGCTTGGGTGCCCTTGCCGGCGCCTGGCGCTCCTAAAAGAATGATTCGCATTATGGAGAAACTCCTGATTTGAGGGTCCCCACCGGGACACCGCTGACAAAATGGGGGCTAAAGATACACGGCCAGGCTGGGTTTCTCAAGTTCACCCGACGTTTCGGTGCCACGCACTGATCCAGTTTGGCGTGATCTTCCCATCTCCTCTCCGTACACACCCCCTTCTCAATCCCCACTTCTGCTCCATTGGCATTTTCCTTGTATCTTCATCTATATAGAGGGAAGACGACGAGCGAGAAGGATTGGAACTAAACTTTAATTTGTCGAGTTCGAACACATACAGGGGAGCTGTTATGACCTTACGTGAGTTAGTGATGACCTGGGAAAAAACGTCAACCAACCCATTGACCGAAAAGGAATATCCAATACGTCTTACATTGAAAGACGCCGCCAAAGTCGCCGCCCTGGCCGAGATGTACCCCTCGCGCACGGTTGAACAAATATTGTCAGATTTGGTCGGCGCTGCGCTCAATGAACTGGAATACACACTTCCTTACGTGCAAGGGGACAGGATTTCCGCATTGGATGAGCGCGGGGATCCTATATATGAAGATGTAGGACCTACCTCTCGTTTCGTAGAACTTACCCGCAAGCATCTTTCCCAAATGCAATCCCACTGATTCAACGCCAGGGCAAAAGGGTCACACCTCTTTTGCCCTGTTCCACCACTCTTCCAATTGATCTGCAGACTGATTGCGAATATCTAATCCCGCTTTGGCGATTTCCTTTTCCATATATTCAAAACGATTTACAAATTTGGCATTGGCCGAACGCAAAGCTGCTTCTGCGTCCAATTTGAGATGACGCGACAGATTCACACAGGTAAACAGCACATCGCCGAATTCTTCTTCGATCGCGGCTCGATCAGACTGAGAGATGGCCACGCGCAACTCCTGGATTTCTTCCTGTAATTTTTCCAGTACGCCGTCTGCATCCGGCCAATCAAAGCCAACTTGTGCCGCACGCTTCTGCAATTTGCTAGCGCGAGTGAGCGCTGGGAGCGCGATAGGAACGTCCGCCAATATGCCATCTACGCCCTTCCCTTTGCGTTCCTCTTGTTTGATTTCCTCCCACTGGCGTTTGACTTGTGCCTCATCCAAAGAGGCTGAACCAGCTTCGGGATTGAGCGTCCCGGTTGGAAATACATGCGGGTGTCGGCGGATCAATTTTTCCACCAGTGAATGCACTACATCGGCAAAGGTAAATAAGCCGTCTTCGTGCGCAAGCTGGCTGTAAAAAATCGCCTGAAATACCAGATCACCAAGCTCTTCTTTCAGATGGGGGTAGTCTTCTTTCTCGATTGCATCCACTACTTCGTAGGCTTCTTCGATAGTAGATGGGGTAATGGATTTGTAGCTTTGTTTGAGATCCCAGGGGCAACCCGTTTCCGGATCGCGCAAACGCGCCATCAGGTACACAAGATCAGAGACGGAGTACAGCGGCTTATCACCCATGGATTTACCAACGACAGGAAATGAATTTATTAAGGGAAGAACAGCAAACACCCGGTCAAAAGACCGGGTGTTTGTAATTAATTTTTCCGTTTGACGGATGTGACATTGGGCAAGCGACTGAGCCTTGCCAGCACTCGACTGAGATCGCTGAAGCTGGAGACTTCTATCCGCAACGACATATCAACCGTGTTTCTGTTTTTGTTGGATTGCGTCTGCATGGCGCTGACATTGATCTTTTCCCTATCCAACAACGCCGTAATATCCCGCAACAATCCATGACGATCGAAGGCTTCTATAGCAACATCTACTGAATAGGACTGCTCAGGTTTCTCCGCCCAATCAACTTTGATAATTCGCTCTGGCTCATCTGCCACAAGTTGCAGAACATTCGGGCAATCCTGGCGGTGAATCGACACTCCCCGGCCAAGAGTGATGTAACCGGTAATGCTATCTCCAGGGATCGGCTTGCAGCATTGCGCGATATGGGAGAGCAGGTTACCCACGCCGTCGATGTAGATATCAGACGCGCCTTGATCAGCCGAATAGGCACGCCCCACCAGAGAAATAACCGGCTCTGGTTTATCGACCTTGAACAGTCTCTGCGCGACATTAACAACCCGGTCAACGCTTAAATCACCTGTACCTACAGCGGCGTAGAGGTCATCCAAGGTTTTCAGATTGAGCTTCTGCGCGAGCTGCTGATAATCAATATCCTCCACCGCCAAGCGCATAAATTCGCGATCCAACAGGACCCGACCGTCCGCGATATTCTGTTCGCGATCCTGCTGTTTGAACCATGCCTGCAGCCGGCTGCGCGCTTTGCTGGTGGTAATGTAGCCCAATGCAGGAATCAGCCAATCGCGGCTGGGAGATTCCCGATTCGACGTGAGAATCTCCACTTGATCCGCGGTTTTAAGCGGCTGGTTGAGAGGCACGATTCGGCCGTTGACCTTCGCGCCCTTACAACGCAAGCCAATATCCGAGTGAATACGGAATGCAAAATCCACTGCGGTTGCATTTTCCGGCAGATCCACCACGTGACCGTCCGGCGTGAAGACATAAATGCGATCCTGTTCGATACCCCGCGGCAGGTGATCGTCCCACGGGTTGCCGCCGACCTCTTCGTGCCATTCCAGCACTTGTCGCAGCCACTCGATCTTCTGCTCATATCCGGCAGAGCCGCCTTCCTGGTCGCTCTTTTTATAACGCCAGTGAGCACAAACGCCATACTCGGCTTCTTCGTGCATGGCGCGAGTGCGGATTTGCACTTCCAGCACCCGATTATTCGGTCCTTTCACCGCAGTGTGCAGCGATCTATAACCGTTCTCTTTCGGGTTGGCGATATAGTCGTCAAATTCGTGCGGGATGTTTCGCCACAAGGAGTGCACCACCCCTAATGCGCGGTAACAATCCTGTTCGCTGGAGACGAGAATGCGAACCGCGCGTATATCGTAGACTTCCGAGAAGCCGATGTTTTTGCGCCGCATTTTGCGCCAGATGCTGTAGATATGCTTGGCCCGGCCATTGATTTCTGCACCCTCAATACCTTCTTTAGCCAGCGCTTCCTTCAGCGCCTGGATGACGTTATCGATATAGACCTGACGGTCAATACGCTTTTCGTCGAGCAGTTTGGCAATGTATTTGTAGTCGTAGGGGTGCAGATAGCGGAACGAGAGATCTTCGAGCTCCCACTTGATATGACCAATACCCAAACGGTGCGCCAAAGGCGCGTAGATATCGGAAACTTCGCGGGCAACCCGCTGGCGTTTTTCGATAGGGGCGGTTTTGACCGCACGAATCGCACAGGTCCGCTCGGCCAACTTGATCAAGGCGATACGAACATCGTCCACCATGGCAACCAGCATTTTGCGAACATTGTCCGCCTGCTCGCTGCTTTGGAGGCCTATAACCGTGTCACTGGAGTGGTTTGATATGGTGCTGATGGCCGCCATACGGGCGACACCACTGATCAGCTTGGCAACGGTTTGGCCAAATTGACCCTCCACATCGTCCAGGCTGAGCTTTTTCTCTCTAACGCTTCGATACAGAACGGCTGCCACAAGGGTTTCATAGTCGAGATGCAAATCCGCCAGGATTTCCGCCATCTCAAGCCCGGCACTATAAGAGGAATAGTTCTCCCCCCACCCCGTCAGCTTGTCTCCCGGAAGATGCTCAACCGATTCAGCGAGCACAGCTGCCGCTTTTACGGGCTCAGACGCGGCGGGATCGATTTGCGCCAAGCTGATCAACCGGGTTGTCCAGGCGTCGATATCGAATCTGCCATCGGCAGTGAGAGGCCGATCCTCTCTGACCTTTACCATGACCTAACAAACCCCATTGTTTCAATCGTGATGCTAGTTTGAATCGTTGCACTAGCTTCAATTGTGATACTAAACATTGAACAAACCAGAACTTAGGTATCGATCACCGCGATCACAAATAATGGCCACTATCACCGCGCCATTCAGTGTTTGGTCAAGCTTCAAAGCAGCTGCTACTGCGCCACCTGATGAAACACCACAAAAAATGCCTTCGGTACGGGCCAGCAGTCGCATGGTGTTCTCTGCCTCAGACTGACTGATATTCAGAACTTGATCGATATTCTGATCATCAAAAATGCTCGGTAGATATTCGGGAGGCCAACGTCTGATGCCCGGAATCGCAGCGCCGTCTTCAGGCTGAAGTCCGATAACCTGAATGGCGGGGTTTTGTTGCTTCAAGTAGCGAGAAGTTCCCACAATTGTGCCGGTGGTTCCCATCGAACTGATGAAGTGAGTGATTCGACCTTCCGTTTGACGCCAAATTTCCGGACCCGTGGTCTCAAAATGAGCAAGCGGGTTGTCCGGGTTGGCAAATTGGTCGAGGACCTTACCTTTGCCTTCCCTCTCCAGCTGCTTGGCCAAATCCCGTGCACCTTCCATGCCCTGTTCTTTGGATACCAGTATCAGCTCCGCCCCATATGCCAGCATGGACGCTTTACGCTCTTCCGTTGCGTTATCCGGCATGATCAAAATCATCCGATACCCCTTGATCGCCGCTGCCATTGCCAAGGCTATGCCAGTATTACCGCTGGTCGCTTCGATCAAACAATCACCTGGTCGAATTTCCCCCCGCGCTTCAGCGTGGCGAATCATGGACAAAGCGGGACGGTCTTTTACAGATCCGGCAGGATTATTACCTTCCAGTTTCAGCAGAATGGTATTGGCATCACGCCTTCCCAAACGTTGCAATCTGACCAGAGGGGTATTGCCGATAAAATCTTCAATGGTGGGATAGTGAGGCATGTAATGGACTGGGATAACTGGCATTAAAGGAGCCGTATTCTAGCTCGGATTATGTTATCTTGAAACGGCTCTGACGGCTGCCCGCTTCCTGCCGGATCCAGACTTGAAATAAAAAATATTCGTTGCCGCACAATTTTGCCTAAAGGATTTCTGCTCACGGCAAACGACAAATTAGAACGACCGTGTAATTTTTCATCGGACCGACCAATGCTTCACACGCGACCTTTTACACGCCGAATCATTCTGCTTGGGGTTTTTCCTGTATTCATTGCCGCAGTAATACTGGGCGCTGGGTTCGTTATTTTACAAAACCAACTAGTCGCATCATTGAAAAATGAAACTGCAATCATGGCCAAAGAAGCCATGTTGCCCCTACTCAAGAATCCTGAGCACACCCAAGAAGAACTTGTCAGTGCAGCGGAATTGTTGCTGAATATAGAAACCATATCGCATTTATCGCTTTATCACACCATTCCTCTGCGTCACGCCAATCAGCAATCCGCGCACCATTTCTCGCGCCCAATAAAATCCGCTTATAAGTTGGATTTTTTGGATACTGAAACGAGTAAAACGATCGCCAATACGGTATATACCGTCATACCCTATAAAATTAACGATCAAACCAGTTGGTTAGTCGTTGGAATATTGAACGGACCATTCACGATTCCCCGATATCAGGGCGCCATCATATTAATGGCGGTAGCCATACTCGTGATTTTAATGACTCTGCATTTCGGCTCGCGTCTTTATAACGAGGTCACAACCCCGTTAAAAGAAATTTTGAATGATCTGCGCCAAGCCATCAGCAACCACTCAGAAATTCCACCAATCAATAGTAAAAATCAACTTTATAACGAGCTGATCCTGGCACTGAACGAAATGATTGCTATGCAGCAATCCATTCATGAAGAAATGCAAAACAACGTCGACCAATCGACCAAAGAACTTCGCGAGACATTGGAAACTGTTGAGATCCAGAATATCGAGCTGGATATTGCGAGAAAAAATGCCCTGCAGGCCAGCCGAGCAAAATCGGAATTTTTGGCTAATGCCAGCCATGAGCTTCGCACACCGCTTAACGGCATTCTCGGCTTCACCAGTTTGCTCCTGAAAACCAATATCTCCAATCAACAAAAAGATTATTTAAGCACCATAGAACAGTCCGCCCAGGGCCTGCTCACGGTTATCAACGACATTCTCGATTTTTCCAAATTGGAAACCGGTCAACTCTCTTTGGAATACAAGCCCGTTTATTTACGCGAGCTAATCGAAGAGGTTTTCGCAATTTACGCACCTCAGGCTCACGAAAAAAACATGCGCCTGGTTTCCATTATCAACCACAATGTTCCGCGCAATCTTTTGGGAGATCCTCAGCGGCTGAGGCAAGTGATAACCAATTTGGTATCCAATGCCATTAAATTTTCTCACAACGGCAACATAGTTGTCAGAGCCATCAGTCTGGGAGAAATGGACAATCAAATCGAAATCAAAATCAGCGTCGCCGACAGTGGTATAGGCCTGACGGAAGAGCAGCAGCAAAATCTGTTCTCCGCTTTCGCCAAAGTGGATAACAGCGACAGTCGCTTCCAAGGCGGCACAGGGTTGGGCTTGGCGATTGCCAAAGGCTTGGTTGACCGCATGAAAGGCGAAATCGGCGTTGAAAGCCAGTATCAAAAAGGTTCCACCTTCTGGTTTACCGCTCGCCTCGGCATAGATCGCCAGAGAATTTCTCAATCGCCTTTTGTCAATTCACTCTACGGCCTTAACGCACTTGTGTTTGATTGCAACGCTGTTTGCCGTATGGAAGTGACACACATGCTGTCCAATTGGGGAGTCAGCTTCGTTGAGGAAAGTAATTTCAACAATATTCCGAACGTAATTGCCGCCAATCATCAGGACCGCCCCACCGATCTATTAATTCTTGATGCCTATACAGAAGAAAATAATTTTGACAGAGAAAGATTACTCACCGGAATTCATAGAATTCGCATGACTTTCAAAATTCCGGCCATCGTTTTGGCTCCGCCGGCGATACAGCGGATTTTGCAGGATGATATGGCAGGCTTGAATGCGCAGATCGTCGTTCGCCCAATTGTGCACAACCAGCTTCATCAAGCCATGTGCAGCATGTTGAATATCAGCAATCGCCATCCAGGCAGCACACCAATTTCAATTGAAAACAATCTTGCATCGCCGAAGCACATCGGAATTCGCATTTTGGTCGTCGATGATAATCCGGCCAATCTCAAACTGGTGTGCGAATTCCTCCGCGGTCTTGGTGTCGATGCCAAAGCCACCAGCAGCGGTTACGAAGCGCTTGATCTCGCAGAAAAAGAAACCTTCGATATGATATTAATGGACGTGCAAATGCCTGGCATGGATGGCTATGAAACCACTAAACTTTTGCGCAGCCGGGAAAAAGAAACTCGAACACCCATAGTTGCGCTAACTGCTCATGCAATAAATGAACAAAAAACCCAGTTGTTGCTCGCAGGCATGGATGATTTTCTCAGCAAACCGGTTGCCGAGGAAGATTTGCAGAGATTAATCGAACGCTGGGTAACACCGCGGATTACTGAAGAAAATGAAAGCTCGGCAACTCCAGATCCAGAAATAGCAACCTCGCCTGTAATTGCCGGCGAATCGAGCTCATTTGAATTTACCGAAAAACCTTCACGCAGTGTTTTTGATTGGTCGGAATCCATGCGTTTGGCTAAAAACAAGCCCGATTTAGCCACGGACATGTTAAAAATGTTGCTGGAATCCCTACCTGAGACCGCAAAAAAAATTGCACAAACCATGGACGACCAGGATTGGCAAACAATGCTGGAAGTTGCTCACAAGCTCCACGGCGGCTGCTGTTATTGCGGTGTACCCGCACTCCGCAAAGCAAGCAAAGAATTGGAAATAGCCTTGCACAATAAAGAATATTCTTCCATCGACGACCTGATAAATCGCCTGCTGCAAGAAATTCGCGCAGTACTAAGCTGGAGTGAAGAGCATGATATTGACGTTCTATTTGCCGATTATGATGACTAGCAGGGTTAATAAATCTAGCGGAACAAATCTCGGCTTTTGAGCGGCTTTTCCCCTATCAAGGGAGACAGCGCAGCGCGGGTGATAATTTTGGCGGAGCGCAAAATCGCTTCGTCGGAAAAATCGCGTCGGTCAATAGCGGACAAATGATGCCCCGGAATCGCCTCGCCTGAATCCTGACCGCACTCGCAAAAACCATGGCCTGCACGATAAAAATAAAAGCGCTCTTCGTTAATAGGCTGCCCAGTTTCGCTAGAGTCAAAATCCACTCCGAAACCCAACTGTTCCAACAGGAATAATTCCAGTGACCGAAGAACACTCTCCGTTTGCTGGTGCGAAGGGTTTGCTTTAAGCGCCTGAACGGCTCCGCTATAAAAAGAAAACAATGGCGGAAATGGTTCATCTGCTTGCAACACACGCAACAGCAACTCGTTAATATAAAGACCGCAAAATAATGAGTGGCCAAGCAGGGAAAAAGCGATGTGATTGGTTAATTCGCAGGAGCGCAAGGTTTTCAACTCACCAGAGCCAGAAAACTCCAGCTCCAATGGTTGAAATGGTTGGTATTTTGCGCGGTCTCTTTTGCCTGGCGTTCGGCCAACCGCTCTAATCAACCCGTCGTGTTCAGTAAAAAAATCGATCAGTAGTCGGGAATCTGTGTAGGGACGAACATGCAGGACAAACGCATTCTGCATAGATCCCCCATGATCACTCTAAATAACCGAGATTGCGCAGCGCTCTGTCGTCATCTGACCAGCCGGTTTTAACCTTGACCCAAAGTTTCAACATCACTTTTGTGTCAAACAATTTCTCCATATCGACCCTGGCTGCCTGACCTATAGATTTCAAGCGAGAGCCACCTTCGCCGATGATGATGCGCTTCTGCCCTTCCCGCTCAACCAAAATGAGCGCGGATATATGGAAAATCCCTCTCTCTTCCTTGAACTCTTCAATATCAACAGTTACTTGATATGGGAGCTCTGCGCCGAGCTGGCGCATGATCTTTTCTCGCACCAATTCCGCAGCCAAAAATCTGGAGCTTTTATCGGTGATCTGATCGGGAGGGAACATATGTTCTCCCTCCGGCAGGCGTTCGCGAATGGCTTTTTCCAGTTCATCCAGATTCAGATTTTTTAACGCGGACAACGGAATAATCGCAGCTGGCTGCAGCCGCTCATTCAGCTCAGCAATATAGGGGATCAGGGTCGACTTATCTTCGATCTTATCGGCTTTATTGATCACCACAAGGACATTGTCATGCTGGCCCTTTAACTTCTGCGCCACCATTTCGTCCTCTTCCGTCCAAATCAAACGATCGACAACGAAGAGAACCACATCCACGCCTTGCGTTGCCGAATTGGCCGCACGATTCATATAGCGGTTGACCGCATTGGATTCTTTTTTGTGCATCCCGGGCGTATCGACAAAAATCATTTGCACATTGTCGACTGTTTTCACTCCCGTAATATTGTGGCGAGTTGTTTGAGGCTTGCGCGACGTAATGCTGATTTTTTGCTGAATCAAATGATTGAGCAGAGTCGACTTGCCAACATTGGGCCGCCCTACAATCGCGATGTATCCACAGTAGCTTTTATCATCGCTCATAATTTCTCTCCAATTTCGCCAACATCAAAAGCGCTGCTTCTTTTTCGGCGCTTTTTCGGCTGGGCGCCGTCGCAACAGTAGGCTCGGGCAATAATGTCACGGTACAACTCACGGTGAATAACTGATCGTGAGCTTCGCCATCAATACTCACCACGGAATATTGCGGCAGCGGTTTTTTGCGCGCTTGCAGCCATTCTTGCAGCTGACTTTTCGGATCTTTTTCTCCGGTCGTGAGAGACAGGTCATTAAGACGATCCTTAAACCATGTGGATACACATCGTTTTACCGTATCCATACCAGCATCAAGATAAATAGCCCCGATAATGGCTTCCACTGCGTCTGCCAAAATCGACGGGCGGCGAAATCCGCCGCTTTTTAATTCTCCCTCACCAAGATTCAGGTAACTACCCAAATCCCATTCGCGCGCGATCTCCGCCAGAGTATCGCCGCGCACCAATGCCGCTCTCAGACGACTGAGGTCGCCTTCCGGAGAGCTTGGAAAATGAAAATACAGCAACTCGGCGATTGTGAAATTCAGAATGGAATCGCCAAGAAACTCCAGCCGTTCGTTATGCGAACCGCTGAAGCTTCTATGGGTAAGGGCATGATTCAGTAAGGTGTGATCGACAAATGAGTAGCCAATTTTTTGGCAGAGGACTTCGAAACGGCTATTTTTTTGCACTGTCTTTTTCACTAATAGAACAACATTTGTCGGGCTGAGAGGAATCCAATACGTTGTTAAACTTCAATACCAAATCGATATTCCGCGCAAACGGGATTCTGGTTTCATAGGCAACGGTAATGATGGTTCGGTCTTGTTTGCGCTCAACCGCCAACGCCTTTGCCGCTTCACCGCGCACATTGTTGATGGTATAAAACTTATCCAACTCCTGCCGAATCGTATCTTTGCTCAAATCCTTCAGGTCATCGGGATGGCCTTCGGCGAGACTTTGCAAGGCTTCCACAATGTAATAGTTGTCGAGATACACCGGGCCGAGCTTATAAAAGCAGGTTAGAAAAAAGCCAAAACTGGCGAGCACAAATAATAAAAGAAGGCTATTCATACCGAGTTGTTTATTCTTATTCATAACTCTATCTCGTTAAAACCAGATTTCGAACCTACTTAATCGCCCCTGCCCTCCCAAAACTTGGGAGCCCCTCATTCCAGTGCATCCACACTGCAAAGGCCTTACCGACGATATTTTTATCCGGTACAAATGGATCTGGCCAAACTCGGCTATCCAAACTATTGTCCCGATTGTCTCCCATCATGAAATAGTGACCTTCAGGCACAGTCCAGGTCCTGTCATTCCACGATCTACCGGCAGTTGGACATTTTCTCACCAAATGTTTTTTCTCGTCTATGGTCTCATTAACAATCTGATACCCAGACCAACATGCAGAGCCGTGACGGTTCACAGGATCTTCCATCAGCAATTCTTGTGGTAACGGCTCGCCATTTACGTAGAGAACATTGTCACGTATTTGGATTATGTCTCCCGGCATTCCAATCAATCTTTTAATGAAATAGCGATCTTCGTGAGGAGGGAAAAACACCACAACATCACCACGTTGAGGAGACCCGAGATCGAGAATCTTGGTGCGGAATACCGGCAAGCGAATACCATAGGTATATTTATTCACCGCGATAAAATCACCCACCTCAAGCGTAGGCACCATGGATTCAGAGGGAATTTTAAAAGGCTCAATAAGAAAAGAGCGCAATACAAAAACGATTGCCAATATAGGGAAAAATGACTTGGAGTATTCCACAAGCACAGGTTCTTTGGCGGCCTTTTGCCTTGCAGCAATATAACCTGAGTCCCCCTGTCGCTGTTCTTCGCTTAAGTGGCCGTGACGCTGCTCAACTTCCGCAATCGCTGCCTTGCGCGACTTTGACCAGAATAGGATATCGATCAGCCAAACCAACCCGGTAAAGGCAACGGCCAGCATCAATATCAGCGGCAAATTAATATCCATGACTTGTCCTCTTAGCTATCGACCTTCAATACCGCCAAAAATGCTTCCTGCGGAATCTCAACCTTGCCGACCTGTTTCATGCGCTTTTTCCCTGCTTTTTGCTTCTCCAACAACTTTTTCTTACGGGTTACGTCACCACCATAACATTTCGCGGTCACGTTTTTGCGCAGCGCTTTTACCGTGGTACGAGCGATGATTTGCCCGCCGATCGCCGCCTGGATCGCGACATCGAACATCTGTCTTGGAATCAGATCCTTCATTTTCTCCGTCAATGCGCGTCCTTTATAGTGAGCTGTTTCGCGGTGAACAATCAACGCCAGGGCGTCGACTCTCTCCCCATTGATCAAAACATCAAGACGCACAAGATTGGCGCTTTGGAAACGCAAAAAACTGTAATCGAGTGAAGCGTAGCCGCGACTGACCGACTTTAACTTATCGAAAAAGTCCAATACCACTTCGTTCATCGGCAATTCGTAAGATACCGACACTTGGCGGCCCAGATACTGAATATCTTTCTGAACCCCTCGTTTATCGATGCAGAGCGTGATGACCGAGCCTAAATATTCTTGCGGAACCAGAATATTGGCTTGAACGATCGGCTCGCGCATATCAGAGATTGTGCCGATCTCGGGCAACTTGGAAGGGTTGTCGACGTAAACCACTTCGCCGTTGTTTTTGACCACTTCATACACTACCGTCGGCGCAGTGGTGATCAGATCGAGATCATATTCACGCTCCAGACGCTCCTGAATGATCTCCATGTGCAGCATGCCCAAAAAGCCGCAGCGGAAGCCGAAACCCAAAGCGTCGGAACTCTCCGGCTCATAGAACAGTGATGCATCATTCAGAGTCAGCTTGGCCAGAGCGTCGCGGAAGCTTTCATAGTCATCGGAGCTGACTGGGAACAAACCGGCATAAACCTGCGGTTTTACTTTCTTGAAACCAGGCAATGACGGTACATCAGGGGTAGAAGCATGAGTGATGGTATCACCTACCGGCGCACCTTGAATGTCCTTGATACCAGCGACGACAAAACCTACTTCACCCGCTTTCAAACACTCCAATTCTTGTCTTTTGGGGTTGAATACGCCGACGCTATCGACCAGATGCGCTTTGCCAATAGACTTGGAGATGATCTTATCTTTAACCTTCAGGGTTCCTTGCTTCACCCGGACAAGCGATACGACGCCGAGGTAATTGTCGAACCATGAATCAATGATCAGTGCTTGTAAGGGAGCGTCGATTTCCCCTTTTGGTGGAGGAATGGATGCAACCAAGCGTTCCAATACGTCGTCGACGCCCATTCCAGATTTTGCGCTACACCTTACTGCATCAGTTGCATCGAGCCCGATGATTTCTTCGATTTCTTGCGCAACTCGCTCAGGATCTGCCTGCGGCAAATCCATCTTGTTAAGAATTGGGATGACTTCGAGGCCTTGCTCTATCGCGGTGTAACAGTTGGCAACCGACTGAGCCTCTACACCCTGCCCTGCATCAACGACGAGTAACGCCCCCTCGCATGCCGCCAGAGACCGGGAAACCTCATAGCTGAAGTCCACGTGCCCAGGGGTATCAATAAAATTAAGCTGATAGGTTTTATTGTCACGCGCCTTGTAATACAGAGTGACACTATGGGCTTTGATGGTGATTCCGCGTTCGCGCTCCAAATCCATGGAATCCAGGACCTGCGCTTCCATTTCCCGATCGCTAAGCCCTCCGCACATTTGGATAAAGCGATCCGCCAAAGTGGATTTTCCGTGGTCGATGTGGGCAATAATCGAAAAATTGCGGATGTGGCTGAGATCGGACACTGATTCTGTAACCCGTTGATTTTAGAAGTGTTTTTTAAAGCTTAAAAAGTGCAAGCAATTTGGATGCGCAAGTCTACAGTATTTGCCCGGCAGGCGTCACGTTCAGCCTCCGCCGGCAACCTATTGCAGTTCAAGCGCTTTGGTATTGACGTCTGGAATTTTTCTTAAGACTACAGGCTCGAAAAAATCCGCAGTAAAGCGGGTACGAAGAACGAAACGAGAGGTAGATAAGCCAAGGCTCAGCCCGATCAAACAAACCACTACGGCAAGAATGGGAGCAAGAGCCATACTTTCGCACAGCCAAATAGAAACAACAAATGACAAGAGAGGAAGTCCATAAGCCAGTAAGGAGGCTGCGACTACAGCTCCCTCTTCTATCCCTATTTCGACTTGATCTCCAATCTCCAAATTTAGAGAGGATTCATCAAGCCGGGCGCGAATATCCGTTGACCTCCCTATCAGACGGCTCATGAGCCTCTGACCACAACCGGCGCTAGCCCGGCATGCATCACAAGCCGAAGTTTGTATGGTCGACACCCATACCGAACCATCTGCCGGCATCAGGCGCGTCACCTGCCCCTTTTCGATCAACACCTCAACGTCCCCCCGCGGCAGGAGAGATTGACGAAACCACTTGCTGAGCTGTTGCAAAGGGTACTTCCCCTACCAGAACAACCCCGAGAGGATGTGCTGTAGTGGATACGATTGACATTAGTGCGGTAGTCGCCCCCCTTCGCGCCATTCCCTGCTTAAAGCTCGAAGCATCAGATAAGGGCTTGATAAACAGTGTGAAGGAAGCAATTCCGTCAGTGTAGGTCAGCACATCGCCTTCACTATCTGAGTTAACGTGGGACACGACAAATCCTGGAGGCAACCAGCCCGCTCGCCAGATGGACGGCGCTTGCGGCAGCTTTTCGCAGGGCAAATTTTTACCATCCAATTTGGCGTGGTTTGTTCCGGTTGGAGAAATATCCTCCTCTTCAACCTCGGAACCCACTTCTAATTCGGTGAACTGAAAACGCTCAATCGCGCTTTTGTTGGAAACCGTCGTCAGAGACATAAGAGGTAAGCCCGACTCACGATCGACCGCCAAGGTCATGCCGTAACGATACTCATCCTTAGGTACCGCCTGGACAACTTCCGCATCCCGCCCAGCAATTCGATCTCGACCACGAATATAAAAGTGATAACTCTGAGAAAGACTTACAGCGCCACCCATTTGATTGATCAGACCACCGCGCAACAGAAAACCACCAGTGGATACACAGTTCTTGTCCCGGCCACCTCTGACAAACTCGCGCTCTGGACCGTTTAAGTGAGTGATGCGCTCATATTCCACGCCTTCGCGCACTATATGAACTACCTCCAGGGTTTCCAGTGTCGTCCCGAACTCGTAGGTAAAGCGACCTTTATAGTTCTGCTCTTGCAAGGCTTTGGATGCTCGCTCGAGCAATGCATCAACAGAAGTCATCACAGACTCCTGAGCTTGCGCAGTTAAACAGGGAAGAGAAAAAAGAGCGACACAAAAAAGCCGCGTTATCTTAGAAAACACGGCATATCCAGAGCGATGGCGAACCATTTAAGAAAATCCAAATAAAGAAAATCGAGCACTATCGAGGCTGGTGGTCGACCTGCATTTTGTGCACCCGAGCAAATGGCATAATGCCGAGGCTGCCATGCACGCTCGCCCGCTCTGCATGCTGAATCAACAATCGGTTCAACATTTCCTGCGTAGCGTAATCAGTAATGTCATCCACATAAGCAGGCATAGGCACGCGGACTTCATTAGCTTGGGACTGAAACGAACCCGTGGTCAGGCCGACAGTACGCGCTTCCGGCAGTGGTAGCTCAAAACCTATTGGCGCCTGTGCAACGACTGCAACGGGTTCTGCCGCCGTAGGGGTATTCGGCTGCCCTGCGATCTGCGGCGCAACACCATTCTCTTTGGAACTGCCTAAGTAATGAAAACCCATCACCAAGGTCGCGGCAAAAGATGCAGCTATAGCACTTTTGCTCACCAAATCTTTAAATCCGGAGATCTTTGAGGAGTGAGAGGAATCTTTGCGGGTTTCGACCGAAGTGGTCTCTTCCGTCAACCCGGTAATGCTTCCAGATACAGAAGCTGCCAATTTTTCAGTTTCGGAGGCTGTTGCCAAATATTCGCCTCGCATAACCGCTCCGATCATATGGTAACGACGCCACCGCTCCATAAGCTCAGGGCGCTGTTCCATACTGCGCAGAATTCTATGGATCTCCAACTCGCTGGCTTCGTCGTCGACCATAGCGGATAGAGATTCGAACAACTGATCGGAAGAATTCAAAGTCATTGTACTTGTCCAGGTTCGGGTTTTTGAAAATGACGATCAGGTCACTTAGTTCATTAAAGGTGCAACGTGACGGTCGACGGCCTCACGCGCTCTGAAAATTCGGGATCGCACAGTGCCTACAGGGCAATCCATCACTTCTGCGATCTCCTCGTAACTCATTCCTTCCATTTCCCTTAATGTCAGCGCAGTGCGCAGATCTTCTGGTAATGCTTGGATAGCTTTATAGACCACCTGTTCAAGCTGATCTTTCATCAGCTCATGTTCCGGTGAGGTAATGTCTCTCAAGCCATCCGCACCATTCAAAAACTCGGCATCATCTACATCTATATCGGTTGCCGGTGGACGACGTCCTCGCGACACCAAATGGTTCTTCGCAGTGTTAACAGCGATGCGATAGATCCATGTATAGAAGGCACTATCGCCACGGAAATTTCCTAAGGCGCGATAGGCCTTGATAAACGCCTCCTGCGCGACGTCATGGACTTCCGCCGAATCCCGCACAAAACGGCTGATAATTGCGGTAATTTTGTGCTGGTACTTGAGTACCAACAGGTCAAACGCACGCTTATCACCTTGCTGGACGCGCGCGACGAGCTTCTCGTCCGTGTCCTGCGCGGGCGGTTTTAACATTCCGGAATCCCCAATCTTGAAATCAACAATCTTTGCAGAGTTCGGTAGCGGCATCGTGTCACCCATGTAAGCCATCAGTCAAAACCGTGGCATTGTGGTTTGTGCTTCGCCAGATTTTGTGAAGCTGGCGTATTCCGATGACACACTAGACATGATCGACGCAAGAAAAGTTCAACCGAAGCTGATCAGCCCGCGAATCGATGGCGTAGAATATCAACAAAAATTGTACAGGCAAGGAACATTCGTGACCCAGACAGATATCCATAATTGCGACGTATTGGTTATTGGCTCCGGTGCGGCAGGTTTAACCTTGGCCCTTTCTCTGGCCAACGCCGCCCGCGTCACCGTCTTGAGCAAAGGCACCCTGACATCCGGCTCGACTTGGCACGCTCAGGGCGGTATCGCCGCCGTTCTGGACACAGAAGATTCTATTGAATCTCACGTGGCAGACACACTCGCAGCCGGTGGCGGACTCTGTCACCCTGACGTAGTGGAGTTCACTGTAAAAAATAGCAAAGCTGCGATTGATTGGCTGGTCGATCTCGGAGTGGATTTCACGCGCAGCGAAGGTTCCGAAGAGTTCCATCTCACTCGCGAGGGTGGCCACAGCCACAGACGCATAATCCATAGTGCAGATGCAACCGGTAAGGCGGTCCATACGACTTTGCTGGAGAAGGCGCAAAGCAATCCGAACATCACTCTGCTCGAACATATGATCGCGCTGGATTTGATTCGCCAGCCTGACCCGCAAAGCCGAAAACTGCGCTGCGTAGGTGCCTACGTCTTTAACCGCAACCTGGACAAGGTTGAGTGTTTCACTGCCAAAGCCGTTATTTTGGCCACTGGCGGTGCCAGCAAGGTTTATCTGTACAGCAGCAACCCAGATAGCGCGAGTGGTGACGGCATCGCCATGGCTTGGCGCGCCGGCTGTCGGGTGGCAAATATGGAATTCAACCAATTCCACCCCACCTGCCTCTACCACCCCAGTGCCAAGTCGTTCCTCATTACCGAAGCGCTGCGCGGTGAAGGAGCCATTCTCAAACTGCCGGGCGGCGAGCGCTTTATGCCCAAATTCCATGAGTTGGCCGAGTTAGCCCCCCGCGACGTGGTGGCACGCGCAATCGACCACGAGATGAAGCGCTTGGGCTCGCAGTTCGTCCATCTGGATATCAGTCATAAGCCCAAAGAGTTCATCATCCAACACTTTCCTACCGTGTATGAGAACTGCCTGAAGTACGGCATAGATATATGCACCCAGCCTATCCCCGTGGTTCCCGCGGCTCACTACACCTGCGGCGGCGTCGTCATTAACACCAACGGCGAGACCGACCTCAAAAACCTGTACGCCATTGGCGAGACGTCCTTTACGGGCTTGCACGGCGCCAACCGCATGGCCAGCAATTCGCTACTAGAGTGCATAGTGTTCGCCCAGTCCGCAGCCCAAACGATTCTCACCACTCTGCCCGACACTGCCCCGCCAGCTGCTCCCAAAAGCTGGGATGAATCCCGGGTGACTGATTCCGACGAAGATGTGGTGATCTCCCACAACTGGGATGAATTGCGGCGCTTTATGTGGGACTACGTTGGCATCGTCCGCACTCATAAACGCCTCGAGCGCGCCAAGCACCGCATTGAGTTGTTGCAGCAAGAGATCCACGAGTATTACTCCAACTACAAGGTCAGCAGTGACCTCATCGAATTGCGCAATTTGGCCATGGTTGCCGAATTAATCATCCGCTCCGCCATGCAGCGCAAAGAAAGTCGCGGCTTACATTATTCGTTGGATTACCCGGATACGTCGAATTTGGCTATAGATACTATTCTTGTACCGGGAAATTTTGCCGATCAAAACATAGTGGTGAGCCATTAGTGATTAATTCGTAATCGTTAATGTTCTGGCGGCAAAATTTTTTTAAGAAAATTTAATTTTGGTGTTGACTCCATACAAAGCTATCCCTAATATACGCGGCCTCAGCGCTACTACTGCTGAAGACAGCGCGCTCGTAGCTCAGTTGGATAGAGTACCTGGCTACGAACCAGGCGGTCAGAGGTTCGAATCCTCTCGAGCGCGCCATATTAGGAAAGCCCGCATATTGCGGGCTTTTTCATTTGTATTTGCGGCTCACCATTATTTTAAATTGACTGCTATTAGCAGCTCGACATGGAGCCTCTCTCATGCACTATAAAGCCTCTCCTCTGCCAGCCAAAAAACGCATTGCGTTGATCGCTCACGACAACAAAAAAGACGAACTCACCGAATGGGCCGTAAATAATGCATCCGCCTTGGGCGCACATGAATTATTTGCCACAGGAACGACCGGTTTTGTGCTGGAAAAAAAATTAGGACTGCCGATACACAAATTTATCAGCGGCCCTCTGGGAGGCGATCAGCAGGTCGGCGCACGAATAGCGGAAGGTTTTATCGATATCCTGATTTTCTTTTGGGATCCTTTCGAGCCTATGCCGCACGATCCGGATGTCAAAGCGTTATTGCGACTTGCGGCAGCCTGGAACATTCCCGTTGCCTGCAATCCCGCCTCGGCGGATTTTATTCTGCAATCTCACTGGATTGATAAAGCCTATAGCCGGAAAATTCCTGACTACGACGACTATCTATCTGACCGCATTCGCACGCTCGAATAAATAAAAACTCACGGCAACCTCTCGATCACTAAATTATCGGTTTAGTGAACCGACAAAACTCCGAGAAAGTTGCCGTTCTGCACTGTTCAGTGCCTGCATCAGCTTTTCGCTGGCCTTTTCATCTTCCGCATAAATAACAGCGTTATACAAATTCGCAATCGTTTTTAATTGCCGACCCAATCCTGGAGCACTTTGACTTACCCGCATTGCAAACTGTCCTAATGTTTCCTGCGGATAGCGTTCGAATCCCGCCTTGGCCACCTTTCCTAAAAGCCGAAAAATCATCCGATCCTCGATGCGACGCGCTGGGCGAATACGAGTGAAAAACTGAAATGCGGCATATAGTGAAAAAATTCCGATACTCATCGCCACAAATCCCAAACCGATCCGCCAGGGGCTACTATTGCCAAACAAATTGCTAAAGAGATTTTGCTGACTCTGTCGATCGTAATTTAAAACCCAACGATTCCAGCTATAACCCAATGCGTCCCAGTGCCGGTAGAAAGCATAGGCAATTGTGCTCGACCACCGCACCCGTCCGACCAAATCCCGCTCTTCCACATCCAATGCGTCGGCAACTCCAAGCTCAATGCGATTTGGAGCAACGGCCGCTGTAGGATCCACAGCCCGCCAACCTATGCCATCGAGCCAAACTTCCGCCCAGGCGTGCGCATCACTTTGCCGAATCAGGAAATAGGATTCCAGGTCGTTATATTCCCCACCCTGGTATCCAACAATAATGCGCGCTGGAATGCCGGCGCTGCGCATCAAAAAAACAAAGCTGCTGGCAAAATGCTCGCAAAAACCACGCTTGGTATTAAATAAAAAATCATCCACGGCATCCGGCCCCAATCGAGGCGGTCTCATGGTGTAAACAAAATTATTCGTGAAGAGAGCCAAGGCTCGATCAACCAATTGTTGGTCGGTCAAAGACTGCGCCTGCCATTCTTCAACCAATGCGCGCGTGCGAGGATTGCCTTCCGGTAAATGAGTCAACCATCGCCTATTGCGCTCTGATAAAGCCTGATCTGCAGCTACGGGCTGTCTTGCCGAAATCGCCGAATATTCCGCCTTGTTGACAACAGGACGGCGTGCAAACAACAAACCGCGCTCATCCTGTTCCAACCTTAATTGGGATGAATCTGCGGAAATCAGCGGGGCCAAGGTAAAAAGCCAGCGGTAATGATGCGGCTCGACAATAACGGAATAACGCAACACTTCACCTGGAGCAAATGAGGTATTCGGCGCTCCACCTACAGGACGGGACAGCAACGCGGCGGTTTGCCAGCGAACTCCGTCGAATTCATCCAACACCAAACCGCGCCAATACAACTGCTGAGCAGGAGGCGGAACATCATTAAAAGCAACCCGAAATGCCACTTCCGGAGATTGCACCAACTCACCGAGATCACCCATTTCCAGAGTATCACTAAAACCGGTTTTTCCTTTCCCCTGCGGCAAAGGCACCGCCCATAGTGGCCCCAATCGCGGCATGACAATAAACAACACCACCATAAATGGCAGCGCCTGAATAACCAGAGTCCCGCCGATTTTGAAATATTGACGAATTGAAATAGGGCGCGAATAAAAAGCGGCTTGCCACGCAGTCAGCAAAATAAACAGGGAAAATATTCCGTAGATTCCCGCCAGCACGTCCTGCGCGAATAAAAATTGCGCAGCGACCGCTATAAAGCCGATAAACAACACAATAAGCGCATCTTTTTTAGTGCGCATCTCGATTACTTTAAGAATAAACGAGCACACTAAAAATCCGACCATGGGCTCAACGCCGCGAATCCCGGAAAAAGTCACAAAAATCCCGACGGCGCAGCCGATACCCAAAAACAATTTCACCCAGACGGAAGGAAAATACCAACGACCGCGATGGATTTGCACGCGCCAGATCAGCGCAGAAATCCATACCAGCCAGATCCAGAAAGGCAGCTTTATCAGCAGAGGAAAAATGCAGATCGCTTGCGCACCTAGCAACCATAAAAGGTTGCCGCGATGAATCATGTCTTTTTCCAGCGCCGTCAATCTCATGAACGTGCCTGCTCAAATAAAGCAAGCGCCTGCAAGGCTCGCTTGCGATGATCAAGACCTTCTCCCGGTGCTAATTCAAAGCCGGGCAAGCGCATACCAAATTCTGTCTGGCGCTGCGTAAGCTCTATTACCCAATAACACATTTGCGATAGTGCCAGCTCTTGATCTCCGCGGTAAAAATCCGACCATTGCAGCCAGGTGCGGCTGGTTGTCGCATCGCGATATTCCTTGCTCCATAAACCTCGGTCACGGGCGTATTGTTTCCAAGCGATCTGCTTCGGCGAATCGCCCGGTTTGTATTCGCGAAAACCGGCAAATTCATCGCCCTGTCGACTTTGTAAATGACGGCCCTGCTCCTCATCACCTTCGTAAATTCCTACTGGCAAATCACCAGCGACGGGCGTTGGATAGACCAATGCTTGCGCATCGAATGACAGCCACGTCCAACAGCGCAACAGCCCCATAGGGAAAGTACTTTGCAATAATAACCGACGAGGTTTGAGCCATCCGCGCGCATCAGCTTGGGCGTAGACGTTTTCCAGATGGTCTTGCTGTGATTCGAAATCCAATATCACGGGAGAATTACCAATCCAGTGCGCAGTGACGTAATGAGTCCCCTTCGCATTGTTCGAGCGAAACAACAACCTGAATGCGATTTTTTCGCCAACAAATCCCTCTTCCGCGCTGACGAATTCCACGCGCAAACCCGCCAAATTGTGGTAGGTATTCAAGATGGTCATGACAAATATGCTGACTTGCATGTAAGCCAACGCAAGAATGAGATTGTTTTGATAGTTGGTGCCCAGCAGCCAAATAATGAGCGCCAGAAACAGATAAGCAAAACCGGTGAGAGTGGGAAAAATATAGAGATTTTTGCGATGTAAGCGATGTTGAGCAGAGCGAGGCTGGCGCCGATCAATCCAATTGAAAAACCAATGTTGCCAAATGTTTTTTAATTTTACCGAGAGCATGGGTCTGTCACCTCACGCCAGAACATCGACACTCGTTAATAAATGATCCAGCAATTCTTCTGTTTTATCCCGGCCGTGCACTCTATGACCAACCACCGGCCCCATAACCGTTTGCAAATCTTCCGGCACCACATAAGCACGCCCGTGAATCAGCGCCCAGGCCTTGGCGGCACGCAACCATGCCATAGCGCCGCGCGGGGAAAGTCCATAAGCAAAATGACTGTCACGCCGGGTTCGCTCTACCAAACGCTGCAGATAATCGATCACGGCGTCGCTGGCTTTTACATCGTGAGCCTGTTGTTGCAGTTCGTTCAATTGGGCAGTGCTGATCAGGGATTCCATGGTTTTAAGACTGGCTCGAGGATCGTCCCCTTTCAGCAGCAAACGTTCAGACGCGGCGCTTGGATAACCCAGCGTAATACGCATTAAAAAGCGATCCAGCTGCGATTCCGGCAGAGGGAAAGTGCCTGATTGGTGAATCGGATTTTGCGTCGCTATCACAAAAAACGGTTTGGGCAACTGGCGGGTTTCGCCATCGATGGTCACCTGCCCTTCTTCCATGGCTTCAAGCAAGGCGCTTTGGGTTTTGGGCGTGGTGCGATTGATTTCGTCCGCGAGCAAAACCTGGGTAAAAATGGGGCCGGGATGAAAAGTAAACGCATTTAAGCCCTTGTCGAAAATCGAAACACCCAAAATATCGGTCGGCAATAAATCGCTGGTAAATTGCACCCTTTCATATTTCAACCCCAGCACCGCAGCCAAGCACTGAGCGAGCGTGGTTTTGCCCATTCCCGGCAGGTCCTCGATCAGAAGATGTCCTCTCGCCAGCAGACAAGCCAATGCCAAGCGCACTTGCAGATCTTTGCCCAACAGCACTTGGCCGATACGTTCAATCAAAGAATTGATTATGGGATTCATGTGGTTCCTATGGCATCGGCCCTTAGCCTTATCCATGACTTCCCGCGGCCAAGCCGCAGTGCATCCTTAAGTCGACGCTGGGCGTTCTGTTATTGGTTATGGCGAAGCGGATTTTCCGGCTCGGCTATTCGGCTGCGGCTGATGTATTTGGTTCAACCTCAACCTCTCAAGAATAGCCCAATAAGCCGGCCCGATCCGCCAAAGGCGTGACAAGGATCAGAGCGCGGCGAGACCGCGATCCAGATCCTTGATGAGATCGATGGGACTTTCCAAGCCAACAGACACACGGATCAGATTATCGGTAATGCCTGCCGCTTGTTTTTCTTCAGGAGCGAGACGGCCGTGAGTAGTAGTGGCTGGATGCACGATGGTGGTTTTTGCATCCCCTAAGTTAGCGGTCAGCGACATAATCCGCACAGCATCGATAAACCGCCAAGCGGCAGCCTTATCGCCTTTTACCCGGAAGGACATCACACCGCCAAACGCGCGCTGCTGTTTTTTTGCCAGTTCATGGCCCGGATGATCCGGCAAACCGGCGTAAAACACCTTTTCCACTTCGGGGCGAGCCGCCAAGTATTCCGCCAGCTTAAGAGCATTAGAGGAATGGGCTTCCATGCGCAATCGCAGGGTTTCCAGACCTTTGGCAAATACCCAGGCGTTGAAAGGACTCATAGTCGGCCCGCAGGTGCGGATAAAGGCCAATACAGGGTCAACCAGCTCGGTGCTGCCAACCACTGCCCCACCCAAGCAACGTCCCTGACCATCCAGATATTTGGTCGCTGAGTGCACGACCAGATCCGCACCCAGCTCCAGCGGTCGCTGCAATGCCGGGGTACAAAAGCAGTTGTCGACTACCAGCAAACTATTGGCTTGTTTGGCAAGCGCCGAGAGAGCACCTAGATCTGCCACTTCACACAGCGGGTTGGACGGTGTTTCCAGGAACATCAGCTTGGTTTTTGGGGTCACGGCAGAACGCCATGCATCCAGGTCTGTCAGAGGCACCAAACTGACCTTAACGCCAAACTTCTCCATATAGCGCGTGAACCATACGGTCGTGGTACCAAACACGCTTCTTGAGCAAATGACGTGATCGCCCGATTGCAGATGCGCCATGCACGTACTGAGAATCGCCGCCATTCCCGAGGAAGTGGCTACCGCCGATTCGGCACCTTCCAGAGCCGCAATACGGTCCTGAAACAAGCGCACAGTGGGATTAGTGTAGCGGGAATAGACGTTGCCAGGGCTGTTACCGGCAAAACGTGCGGCAGCTTCCGCTGCCGATTTGAAAACGTAACTGGAGGTGGTAAAGATGGGTTCGCTGTGTTCGCCTTCCGGACCGCGCTGGATGCCTGCGCGTATCGCCAGGGTATCCAGCTCCGCATCTTCGAGAAAATCCATCATGAGAATTTTTCCATCAGCAGGTGGGGTCGGTATTACGCGTTGTGGATACCGACTATCGAGTTCAGGCTAGCCAGTATTTTGCTTTCCTCGCGCTGGGATTTAGCCAAGTCATTTCGCGTTGCTTCAAGCTTGCGCAGATATTCTTCGTTGACATCGCCGGTGACGTAATCGCCATCAAAGACCGCACAATCAAAACGCGGAATATCCGGGTTACCTTCGGCAGATGCCGCAATCAAATCTTCGAGGTCTTGATAGATCAGCCAATCCGCGCCTATCGCGTCCGCCACCTGGTCAACGGTGCGACCGTGGGCAATCAACTCGCTGGCAGACGGCATATCAATACCGTACACGTTCGGGTATTTCACTTCGGGAGACGCGGATGCGAAGTACACTTTTTTAGCGCCTGCATCGCGCGCCATTTGAATAATTTGCTGGCAGGTGGTGCCGCGCACAATGGAATCATCCACCAGCAATACATTTTTGCCGCGGAATTCCAAATCGATAGCATTCAATTTCTGGCGTACGGATTTTTTGCGCTGCTGCTGTCCGGGCATGATAAAGGTGCGACCTATATAACGGTTTTTGACCAAACCTTCGCGGAATTTCACACCCAGTTTTTGCGCGAGTGCTTGGCCGGCAACGCGGCTGCTATCAGGGATTGGAATCACAACGTCGATATCGTGATTGGGACGCAGGGAGAGAATTTTTTCCGCCAGACGTTCGCCCTGGCGCAAACGCGCTTTATAAACAGATACACCATCCATAATAGAGTCAGGGCGCGCAAAATAAACGTGTTCAAAAATACACGGGCTGAGCTGAGTTTTTTCCGCGCACTGACGTGTATAAAGATCGCCATCTGCAGTGATATAAAGCGCTTCACCGGGCGCAACATCGCGCAGCAGTTTAAAACCGAGCACATCGAGCGCGACGCTTTCGGAAGCGATCATATATTCCTTGCCTTCATCCGACATACGCTCACCAAAAACCAGCGGGCGAATACCGTTAGGGTCGCGGAAGGCCACCACACCATAGCTCGCAATCATGGCGACTACGGAATAGCCGCCTTTCACCCTTTTATGTACACCTTCAACTGCTTTGAAGATATCGTCGTGAGTCGGCTTCAGTTTGCCCTGAAGTTGCAATTCATGAGCAAAGACGTTGAGCAGAACTTCCGAATCGGAATCCGTATTGACGTGACGGAGATCCGCCAGAAACAGTTCTTTGCTTAAAGCTTCGGCATTGGTCAGATTACCGTTATGAGCAAGCGCTATCCCGTAAGGCGAGTTGACATAAAACGGTTGCGCCAAAGCTGGGCCGGAGCTGCCTGCGGTTGGATAACGCACATGCCCAATACCCATATTGCCAATCAAGCGCTGCATATGGCGGGTACGGAATACGTCACGCACCAGACCGACAGCTTTCTGCTGGGCCATTTTGCCGTTGTGACAAGTCATGATACCGGCGGCGTCCTGCCCGCGATGTTGCAGCATGGTCAGGGCGTCGTATAACGCCACATTCACATTGCTCTTACCAACCATTCCAACAATGCCGCACATAAAACGTATTCCCCTTGGGATTAATCACTACTAAGTAACTGACGTAACCAGGATGCAAACTCTGATGCTGATACCCTCGCCCACCCTTCAAAGGCGAGAAAATCCGGAATCAAAAGCGATTCGCTCCACCAGCGATCCTGATCAATGGAAATAATGGGCGGTATCAACAGCAGAATTGCCATTACCACCACGAATCCACGCAAAAAACCAAACACCATGCCTAAAACACGATCCGTGGCTGAAAGGCCGGTTATTTTCACCAATTCGCCGATGAGGTAGTTCACCAGCGCCCCCACCATGAGAGTGGTGACAAATAAAGAACTGAAGGCGACGATTTGTCGCAGAGAGTGGGTCTCGATTTGATTAATTAATAAGGATGCCAAGGGGTCGCGGAAGGTTACAGCAACCAATAAAGCAATGATCCAGTTGGCGACAGACAGAGCTTCCTTGATCAATCCGCGCATCAGGCCAAGTAGGCAGGAAACCACCACTATGCCGAGAATGACCCAATCAGCCCAGTTAAATGACACAAGAAAAACCCGGTTATTTGGAGAGGCGCAATTCTACCAGAGCAGCTATCAAAGGCGAACTGTGTTGACGTATTTTGCCCATCGGAATTCGCGATATTTCTCTGCCTTGTCACGGCCGTTACAGAGAATCCGCAGCGGCTCTTTACCGATACCCAACCAAACACAAGTCTTTTTCACTGCATCAATTAAAGGTCCTCAAAGACCTCTTCCTGGTTGTACAGTTCCTGACCAGTGGTTATTCGGGGGTAAACGGCAGAACAAGAGCCTTCAACGTAAACTCCCGCTCAATGGCGTCCTGAACCTTCAACAAACTCTGTTTATCCAGTTTAGGACCTACATAAACACGCACAATGCTTCCTTCTCTCTGCGGAATATCGCGCACGTAGGCGGGGTAATCTTTGGCGAGCAGCTTGTCGCGCAAGGCAATGGCATGCTCACGCTGACGGAAGCTCGCCACCTGCAATACCCATGACTTGGGAGTGCCGTCAGCCAACAATCCCGGCGGTTCAGGGCGAGGCTCCTCCTCTGCCGCGGTTTCTTCCGGCACATACATCAGCTCCGGCTCAGGAGCTGTCGGAATTTCTCTGGGTATCGTCGGTTGGCCAACTTCAATCGTCACTACTTGTGGTGACGGCGGAATTTGCGAGGTTCTGTCTACAGGAGCTATTGGATCGCGGTCGAACAACACAGGAAGAAAAATCACCGCCAGCGCCAGCAACACAAGTGCTCCGACAACTCTCTGCTTTAGACCGTCATCCAGTGATTTCACTGATCAATTCCTGCATTTCCAGCGAGAAATCTCATGGCTTCCGCCACTGTATAAAAAGAACCTGTAACCAAAATAGGCCCACTCGTCGAACGAGCTGCTTCTGTTAAAGCCTCACCCACGTTTGCCGCAGTTTTGACATTCGCTTCCGCAGGTAAAGATCTTTGCAGTTGTTCAATGGGCGCGGCCCGGGGCAAATCGGCGATGGTCGTCAGAAACCAATCTGATGCCAAATCCACAAAAGAGTTTAAGGATGTCGCTAAATCCTTGTCCGCCATCATGGCGACCACCACAACGAACCGTTCACCCGGGTGGCGCATGTGCAGCTGGCCCGCCAGATACTGAAAAGCTGCCGGATTGTGCGCGACATCTAGAATCACGGTACGCGCCCGCCAGTGGACGTACTGCAGACGCCCGGCAAGTTCAACTCGCTCGAACAGTTCTACAGGGAGGTGCGTATATAAGCCTAGCAGTTGTGCCACCTGCAGCGCGGCCGCCAAGCTCGGTTTAGGCAGGTGCGTTGTTATAGGAGCGGAATTCTGCTTGCCCACCCAAAACTGTGTTCCGGTCGCCTCTTCTGCAAAACCGAAGTCGCGACCTATATGGTGTAAAGGACAGGAAAGCTCGGCAGCGATTTGCAGTACCGATGCGGGTGGCTCTGAATCAGAACAAACCAGCGGCACGCCAGGACGACAAATACCTGCCTTCTCGCGGCCGATACTTTCGCGATCCGGTCCGAGCCATTCGATATGATCCAAGGCAACGGATGTAATAACGGCAATATCAGCGTCCATGATATTGGTGGCATCCAGGCGTCCACCCAATCCGACTTCCAATACCCAAACCGATGCTGCGGCTTCGCGAAATAGATAGAGCGCCGCCAGGGTGCCGAATTCAAAATAGGTCAGAGATATATCACCACGCGCCTGATCAATGGCTGCAAAGGCACTGCAAATCGCCTCGTCAGATGCGTAATGCCCCTGAATTCGGATGCGTTCGCGATAGTGAAGAATATGGGGAGATGAATAGACGCCACAGCTGCGGCCTGCGCCGAGTAAAAGGGCCTCCAGCGCGGCCACACATGTTCCTTTGCCATTGGTACCTGCTACCGTCACAACGGTAGCGTCGGTATCGAGCAACCCGAGTCGCTCGGCGACCTCCCTGACTCTCGGCAGACCGAGATCGATTGCTGATGGGTGGCAGCTTTCCTGCCATCTCAACCACTCATCAAGAGAGGAAAATCGCACGTGTTTGATCAGCCTGGAAGTTTCATCAATTTAGCCACCAAGGACGCCAGACGATCGCGCATTTCCCGGCGATGAATGATCGTGTCTATAGCACCGTGCTCCAACAGGAATTCGGAGCGCTGGAAGCCTTTGGGCAATTTCTGGCGGATGGTCTGTTCGATAATCGCAGGACCGGCAAATCCCGCGCGAGCGCCAGGCTCGGCAGCATTGATATCACCCAGCAGCGCAAGACTGGCGGATACACCGCCGTAAACAGGGTCTGTCATTACGGAAATATAGGGAATACCGTTCTGCTTCAGGCGCTCGATAACAGCGCTGGTTTTGGCCATCTGCATCAGCGAGATCAAAGCTTCCTGCATACGCGCACCACCGGTGGCAGAGAAGCAGATCAGCGGGCGTTTTTCACGCAGGGCAACTTGGGCTGCGCGGGTGAAACGCTCGCCGACTACATAACCCATGGAACCGCCATGGAAGGCAAATTCAAAAGCGGTCACAACTACTGGAATACCCTTGAGAGTGCCCTTCATTGCGATTAGAGCGTCTTTTTCGCCTGTTGTTTTTTGCGCAGAGGCAAGGCGCTCTTTGTATTTCTTCACGTCCTTGAATTTGAGGCGGTCAATTGGCACAACCTCAGAGGCAATTTCTTCGCGGCCTTGTTCGTCGAGGAAAATATCCAAGCGGCGGCGCGCGCCGATACGCATGTGGTGGTCACACTTCGGACATACATCGAGACTTTTTTCCAGCTCGGGACGGTACAGTACCGCGTCGCACTTGGTGCACTTTTTCCACAGACCTTCCGGTACTTTGCTCTCCCCACGGCGCTCCGAACGCACAACACTGGGAACGATTTTGTCTAACCAACTCATAATTCGGACACTCAAAAAACGATTCGCCGAGCGCGAATCGGGTTTATGTATTTATCGCTGATCCAATGCCACGCGGATCGATTTCGCCTTGGCACTGAGGTTTTCAAGAATTTGCGCCTGACTGTGGCCTGAGCCCATGATGTCTACCAGAGCACTGCCCACCACCACACCGTCGGCATAGCTGCTGACTGCCTGAGCTGAGAGCGCATCCTTGATGCCGAACCCAACCATGACAGGCAATTGGCTGTAGCGTGAAATCACGGACAACTTATCTTTGACAGAGCCAATATCCAGATGGCTGGCTCCGGTAACGCCCTTGAGCGACACGTAATAGATAAATCCACCAGCCAATTCGCTAACGCGCTTAATGCGTGCTTCAGAAGACGTCGGTGCCAGCAGGAAAATCGTTTCCACACCGCGCTGCTTCAGCAATTTATGCAAATCGTCTGCTTCTTCTGGTGGCAAATCCACAGTAAGCAGACCGTCAACACCTGCGTCCGCGGCAGCGTCGGCAAAGGCAGCGTATTCCATACGCTCGATCGGATTAGCGTAGCCCATCAGCACTATTGGAGTGTCGGTATTAGTCTGGCGGAACGCTTTCACCAATTGCAGGGTGTCGCGCAGACTGGTGCCATGCACCAAGGCACGCTCGTGACCTCGCTGGATGACCGGACCTTCCGCCATAGGGTCGGAAAAAGGCACGCCGATTTCCAAGATATCGACACCCGCCTCGACCAACACATGCATAGCGGCAAGCGTAATGTCAGGTGTCGGATCGCCATTCACGATATAGGTGGCAAGGGCTTTGCGGTTTTGCTCTTTGAGCTGTCGGATTTTTTTCTCGATGCGATTCATTTCAAACCTCGATTCCATCGATTTTCGCTACGGTGTGAATGTCTTTATCACCGCGTCCCGACAGATTCACAATGATGATGTCGTCTTTGCTTAATTGCGCAGCGAGTTTTTCGCCATAGGCCACCGCATGGGAAGATTCCAGCGCGGGCATGATGCCTTCCACGCGAGTGAGGCTGCGGAAAGCGGCCATAGCCTCATCATCGGTGATGGAAACGTATTTGACGCGTCCGATATCTTTTAGCCATGAATGTTCGGGACCGACACCCGGATAATCCAAGCCAGCGGAAACCGAGTGGGTTTCACTGATCTGGCCGTTTTCATCTTCCATCAGGTAGGTGCGGTTGCCGTGCAGAACGCCCGGTACTCCACGGTTGAGCGGCGCCGCATGACGACCGGTGTCCAAGCCCAAACCACCGGCCTCTACACCGTACATGGCAACAGAAGTGTCCTGCAGGAAGGGATGGAATAAACCAATGGCGTTGGAGCCACCACCGACACAAGCCACCAAAGCATCAGGCAGGCGACCAGTTTGCTCCAGGCACTGGCGGCGAGCTTCGCGACCTATGATGCATTGGAAATCCCTCACCAATTGCGGATAGGGATGTGGGCCGGCGGCGGTGCCGATGATGTAAAAGGTGTTGTCCACATTGGTGACCCAGTCACGCATGGCTTCGTTCATAGCGTCTTTCAGGGTCTTGGAGCCTGATTCCACTGGCACCACAGTCGCGCCCAACAGCTTCATGCGATAGACGTTGAGCGACTGGCGCTTCACATCTTCAGAACCCATATACACCACGCACTCAAGGCCGAGTCGAGCCGCGACGGTTGCAGTCGCCACACCGTGCTGCCCTGCCCCGGTTTCCGCGATGACACGCTTCTTGCCGGAATATTTCGCCAACAGAGCCTGACCGATGGTGTTGTTAACCTTATGCGCGCCGGTGTGGTTCAAGTCTTCGCGCTTGAGGAAGAGCCGGGCACCGCCGACTTTTTCGGTCCAGCGCTCGGCAAAATAAAGAGGAGATGGGCGGCCGACGTAATGAGTCAGATCTTTGTCGATTTCCGCTAAAAACGCGGGATCGTTTTTCAGTCGGTCGTACATGCTCTGGAGTTCGTCCAAGGCATAAAACAAGGTTTCGGAGACAAAGCGTCCACCGAATTGACCAAAGTGACCGCGCTCGTCGGGCAGATTGGTGAAATCTATATTGGTTTCGTTCACAAACAGTTTCTCGTTAGTTAAGCGAAATTCTCACCGCTTTGGCGCGGACGATAAATTCTTCAATTAAGGATGGAGACTTAACTCCAGGTGCGGATTCCACACCACCACTGACATCGACAGCCCAAGGCCGAACTGTTTCCACCGCAGTCGCAACATTGGTCGGATCGAGACCACCGGCGAGAATCAACGGACGGGGCAAGGATGGCGGAATCCGCTGCCAATCAAACTTTTCGCCGGTACCGCCAGGCATTTCTGGATGGTAGGCATCCAACAGCAAACCAGACGCGCTCAAGTAAAGCGAAGCCTGTGCAGACACATCCAGGCCGGGCTTCATGCGCAAGGCTTTCCAATACGGACGGCTGAAACGGCTGCAAAAATCTTCGGATTCCTCACCGTGGAATTGCAGCGTACTGAGGGGAACAGCGGACAGCACCCGCTCGACATCCGCAGGCGCAGGATCAACAAAAAGCCCTACCACATTTATAAGGGGGCCAGCGGCTTGGGCAATCTCACGCGCCAGTCCCAAATCCGAGATATTACGAGCACTGCGAGGGTAAAACACGAGACCTATCGCATCCGCACCCGCAGCTGCCGCGTGGTGTGCAACATCCACAGCGGTAATTCCGCAGATTTTCACTCGTACAGTTCTAGTGTTGATCAAGGATGGGTCCAGCGTATATTACGGCCACGTAAAGGACGCGGATGTTATCAGAAAAGTGAGCTCAAATAACAGATTAGAGGCCACCCCTTCGCTTCGCCCAGCGCTTAACCGCCAAATAGAATATATGCCATCGGAAAAACCCTTGTGGCGCACCTCGCAGCAAGGTGTCCAATTACTGTATGCTTGCCGCCCGCTAAAGGTTCATCTGTCCATTTTCTGAGCATCATCAACGACAATCAGCGAGCCTTCAGCCAGATTAGGGAGCGCAACAGGACGCCCAGCGGACGTTCGCTTTTTTCGATTGCAACGGGAAACGAAGCTTCATGTACGTTTACGACGAATATGACCACAAAATCATCGGTGAGCGCGTAGCGCAGTTCCGCCGCCAGATGGAACGCTATCTGGCTGGGGAAATCCCACCGGAGCAATTTCTGCCGCTGCGCCTGCAAAACGGCTTATATATTCAACGTCTGGCTCCGATGCTGCGCATCGCCGTGCCCTACGGCATGCTCAACAGCCGCCAACTGCGCAAACTTGCACACATCACGCGCCATTACGACAAAGGCTACTGCCACGTCACCACCCGCCAGAACATCCAACTGAACTGGCCTCAGTTGGAGGAAGTGCCGAATATTCTGGCGGAACTGGCGCAAGTGGAAATGCACGCGGTGCAAACCAGCGGCAACTGTATTCGCAACGTCACGACAGACCAGTTTGCCGGTGTGGCTCCAGACGAAATCATCGATCCTCGCCCCTACTGCGAGATCATCCGCCAGTGGTCGACCTTCCACCCGGAATTCGCCTTCCTGCCGCGCAAATTCAAAATTGCGGTTGCCGGAACCCAAGCGGATCGTGCGGCTATTTATTTCCACGATATCGGCTTGCAACTGGTTAAAGGCCCTGCAGGTGAAACCGGCTTTAAAGTCATTGTCGGTGGCGGTCTCGGTCGCACACCGGTAATCGGCAGTGTTATTCGTGAGTTTTTGCCAGAGCAGGACATACTGACTTACCTCGAAGCCATTCTGCGCATTTACAACCTGTACGGCCGTCGCGACAACAAATTCAAGGCTCGTATCAAAATTCTGGTGCGCGCCTTAGGGCCTGATGTGTTCGCTGAAAAGGTAGAACAAGAATGGCAGCACCTGCGCGAATCTCCCTCTCGCCTGCCGCAGGAAGAAATCGAACGCGCCAAGAGCTTCTTCCCCGAACACGCTTATGTACGCGGTTTGGCTGACATCAACGAGATGGCATCCATCAATAAGCTGCGCGGCGAAAATCGCGACTTCGGCAACTGGCTGAGTCACAACGTGCACGGGCACAAAGTGCCTGGCTACCGCGCGGTGACTCTGTCATTGAAATTTACCGGTGTTGCTCCGGGAGATTTGACCGATCGCCAGTTGGAAATCATTGCTGATTTGGCAGATCGTTATTCCTTCGGCGAAGCGCGTACCACCCACAACCAAAACATGGTGCTGGCCGACGTGCGCGCCAGCCATCTGTATGAGCTGTGGTTGGAATTGCGCGAAGCAGGTTTTGCCACCCCCAATATCGGCACTCTGACCGACATTACCTGCTGCCCCGGCGGTGACTTCTGCTCCCTGGCAAACGCCAAGTCGATCCCGATCGCGGAAGCCATTCAGCGCGAATTCGACGACCTGGATTATGTCTATGATCTGGGCCACATCGAGCTGAATATCTCCGGCTGTATGAATGCCTGCGGTCACCACCACATCGGCAATATCGGCATCCTGGGCGTGGATAAAAAGGGCGAAGAGTTCTATCAAGTACAACTCGGTGGCAACTCCGGCTACAACGCCGCTTTGGGCGAGGTCTTGGGGCCATCATTCAGCCGCGAAGAAATGCCTAGCGTGATCCGCAAGATCATTAACGTATTTGTCGAAAACCGCGAAGGCGAAGAAGAATTCATGGAAACCTTCTCTCGCATCGGTATGGGTCCTTTTAAGGAGCGCGTTTATGCCAAAGCTTAATAAATCCGGCGAGGTGTTCGCCGACGATTGGCAAGTACAGGAAAAAGAGCAGGATTTATCCGCAGAGCAACTGTCTGCGGACAAATGGCTTGTCCATGTGAAATGGTATCTGGCTCATAAGGACACAGTTACACCCAGTGACAACTTGGGCGTTTGGCTGGATTCCGACGATGAAGCTTCTGACCTTGGCGATGCGGCTAAATTGTTCCCTGTAGTAGGCGTGAATTTTCCCGTATTTTCCGACGGGCGCGGTTTTTCCATAGGCCGAACTCTGCGCGAGCGCTACGGTTTTGCTGGCGAATTGCGCGCTCTGGGCGGTTTTATGCAGGATCAACTGTTCTATCTGCAACGCTGCGGCTTTGATGCATTCATCATCAAAGAAGACGCCAATGTGGAGTCCATGAAACAGAGCCTGCGCGATTTCAGCGACTTCTACCAAGCCGCTGTTGACCAGCCCACTCCGCTGTTCCGCCGGCGCTTGGCCAAGCAAGCCTAAATTTGCTCCAATAAAAAACCCCGGAAACGGGGTTTTTTATTGCCTGCTTTGTAGCTATCAAAACCAATGACGCTGGCTTAGTCGGCCCAGAACATTTTCAAAAGCCGTTTCTATAGCCTTGCTCGCCGCCATTCCTAAACGCTCCTGAATTTTGCGCTTCTGCTCGTAATGTACGGCGACTATATCGGCTTCTGGATGTTGGCTGATAAGGTACTCGTCACTGGTAGCAATACCATCGATCAGATTTTTCTCCAAGGCTCGCTTGCCGAACCAGATTTCGCCCGTCGCAACCTCTTCCACATTGACCGCCGGTCGATGCTCGTTCACAAATTCTTTGAATAGAACATGAGTATCTTCCAGATCCTCAATAAATTTTTTCTTTCCTTTCTCGGTATTCTCACCAAACATGGTCACTGTGCGCTTGTATTCGCCGGCGGTGAAAATTTCGTAATCCACGTCGTGCTTTTTCAGCACTCGATTAAAGTTCGGCAACTGCGCCACAACGCCAATGGAACCAATAACTGCAAAGGGTGCGGCCAATATTTTATTGGCGACACACGCCATCATATAGCCACCGCTCGCTGCTACCTTATCGACGCATACGGTCAAGGGGATACCTTTTTGCGTAATTCTTGCCAACTGACTAGCTGCTAGCCCGTAGCTATGCACCAAGCCGCCAGGGCTTTCCAAACGCACAACCACTTCATCGCGCGGCTCCGCCAGACTCAACACAGCGGTGATGGACTCGCGTAGTTCTTCCGTCGCAGACGCTTTGACATCGCCGTTAAAGTCGAGCACAAAAACGCGTTTTTTCCTTGTGTCTTCGGCAGAAGCGTCCTTACGGTTTTTACGCGCCTGTTTTTCTTCTTTTTTCTTTTTCTTTTCTTCTTCTTTTTGTTTCTTCTCTTCTTCCTTCAGAGTTTTTTCGTCAAACACGGCTTCTTTCAGCACGTGATTCATTTCATCAAAACGATCATTCAGCTGGGTGACCTGAATGCGGCCTTTTTCCTTTGATTTTTCTCTGTGCGCTGACGCAACGATAAAACCGACCACCACCAAAATGGCGATCACGACCGTTACCGACTTGGCCAAGAACAAACCGTATTCCGACAAAAACTCCAAAGTGTTTCCCCTTTTGTTAATGCACTAGTTAAACCATGAATTTACCGCCCGCTTGGCGGCATCGTTAAGCGGCTTTGCCACCAAACCAGAATGCGATAGAGCGACTTCGTAAAGCGCTCCATCCGCCATAGGGACAAAGGTGGCGCTGCCGTATACGGCATCGATCAATGGTGCACTTCCCTGGTTTTTATACGCCCACGCCCAAAGATCGATACCAAACTCAGACTCATCGCGCAGGGCATGCACCGTGCGCTCGCGGCTACGCTCGTCATCGATAGAGACATAACGGCCGGAGATGCGCTCCAGTTTGTAGCCCGGCTTCCCTCCTGCCTGCGTAAGAATTCCCTTCCAGCGAATGATGCGAGCATCCATCTGCCATTGATCGCCGCGCAAATAATAGTCAGTCGCAACTCCGGAATCTGTTAATGCAACTGTCGCGACAAAAGCCTGCTCATCCACTTTGACAAAGCTGATGGTCGCAACTGGCTTGTCGATCAACACTTCCCGATAAGAGCGGAGATCAAGCGCCACTAAGCCGCAAAGTATCGCGAGAGCGATCAAGGCTACACCGCTCATTCCCCTCACCCACCCCCAGAACCAGGTACCACGAAGAAGGGTTCTCAAGGCAATTAACAGCAGCAGGCCTCCGAAGATGGCGATGAGGATTGTGGCTGCGGAATAGAACATGCTCAACCTGACGCTTAGGTGCGATGAAGGAAAAGGTCGATGAGTTTACCGGAAATTGTTTGCGGAGGTGGGATCTGCGGCATGTCGTGCGGGCTGAACCAACCGGCGTCCGTGATTTCCGTACCGTCCACGCGAATTTCCCCGGATTTGTAATGGGCGATAAAACCCAACATCAATTGACTCGGGAAGGGCCAGGGCTGACTGCAAATGTATTCTGCCCGCTCCGCAATGATGCCAGTCTCTTCGTAAATTTCCCGCAACAATGCCTGTTCGGCGGTCTCGCCTGGCTCGATAAAACCGGCAATGGCGCTATACAAGCCTTCACGAAAATTGGCGTTGTGAGCCAAGAGGCACTTATCGTCCCGAACCACTATTCCAATGACGCAAGGAGCAATACGCGGATAGAACAAAGCTCCACAACGGGTACAGGCAAGAACACGCTCATGCAGCTGAAGCTCGGTAGGCATTCCACAGCGGCCGCAAAAGCGGTGGTATTCGCTCCAATGAGCGAGCTGTTGGGCACGGCCGGCGAGATAGAAAAGTGCGTCGCTCGCGACCCCGAGCAGGCTGCGCAAGCTACCCGCATAAAGAGGAAAATCGTCGGGAAAAGATAATTCGGAAGGAAAAACCAATGCGTAACAGGGTTTGCCACACCAACGCCCCAGATATAGACGCTCTTGGGCTAACCCTGCCAGTTCGCCCAACCCTGCAACAGTAAACAAGAAAGCTTGGTCTGCACGCCGCATCAGCACGCGGCTGCCAATGATTCCTACAACCCAATCTGCATCCGCTAATGACTGATCCGCACTGAAATCAAGGACGAGGGTCATCAGGATTTGCGCGGGGCGTACCCCAGCGCCGCCAGACTTTCTTCCGCCACCTGCAGGACTGAGTCATCCAGTTTTGCTGCGATGTTGGATGTGTCAAAGAAGTATTCGATGCTGATAATCGCATCCGCGAAAGTTTCCAGCAGCTCTTTGAGTGCCGGCGGATGCTCGCTCTGCATCAGGACTTCATCGACGAAATCGGCGCAGCGTTGTACCACTGAAGCAGCTTTGGGGCGCTTCAACATAATCAGCCCACCGCGCACCGAATTGAGAGTTTTGCTGATATTGCTGATATGGCCGTGATCAAAATTGGATTCCGAATAGGCGGTGATTGCGCGTTTGGTGAGAGAGATGCCCGCGACACATTCCTGCAGCACTATGCGCTCTGCCTGCGCCAGTTCGCTTTGAGCAATGATCTGGTTCTGCGATTCATCACTGGTGTCCAGCATGTCACCAGCGAGTCTGTCGAACTCAAATGCGGCAACAGCGCTTTCCATATACAGCATGACTTTGGCGCAGCGATGGAGTTCGTCATCCGAAACCTCCTGGTCGTTGCGCCATTGACTGACCAGTTTGATTTCTTCCTTAAGAATGGAACTGGGTCCAACCAGCCCGACCACACCCATGGTCTCGGCCACTTTGGTCAGGGTTGAGACCATACCCGGAACGTCATCGATGATGTGTACGCCCTGGGCTGCTGTCTCAAGTACTTTCTTGATGTTATTGATCTCAAGCTTAAGCACTCGCACCAGAGAGCTGATGGTGTGTGCACTGGGACCTCGCAAGGATTGGCGCTCTGCTGCAAGCAGCCGTTCGTTGTAAGGCAGAGCACGCACGCCAAAGAACTGCTTGAGACGGTTTACTGTGTCGGATTGATGGCCCGACAACAAAATGATGTAGAGCAGTTCTTTGATCAAACCTTTTGGCGCCGCTGCCTGATAAGAGGAGCGACCGCCCTTTTGCACTTGGCGAATGATGCGATCGATACGACTGAGCAGCATTTTGCGCGGCTCAATCATTTCCATTTGCTGTTGGATCATGACATCAATGGCCACATTCGCCATCCACCACAGGGATGCCAACGGCTTGTCATTACCCAGGCGTTGCAGGCGAATCAAAGCGCGGCGCATGAGGCCGAGAGATGCTTTGACCTGTTTGTCACGCAAAACCCCCAGCAGACCGAGCTGGTACATATGGCGGAGGCGCACCAGCAGCGGCATAAAGTCTTTGTCGCTGACATCTATAGCATCTGTGGGCGGGGGTAATGGGTTGGAGTTGATATTGACTTGAAAGAAGAAGCTTTCCGGCAGCACCGGCTCCCGGCGGAATTTGCGTAATTCATTGATGTAGGGAATCAGCAAGACCGGGAATTTGCGCTCTGTTTGCTGAACATACTCCAGATAGCGCGACAGCACGAAGAAGGTGCTGCTGACGAGCTCCAGCTGCTTTTCAAATAGGGGGCCGGACTCACCTGGCTTGATAGTCGAGGCGGTGGCGAGAAGCTCTTCCGCCAACATGCTGGCACTCTTGAACTCGAGAACCCGAAAGATACCGATGATCTGTTTGATACCGGATATGCAGGATTGAAAACTTTTGGGATCGCCCCCCTCGGAAACAAACATCTCGAGATCACGAGCGGCCTGTTCGATAGTCGCCACCAGTTCGTCGCGGATCACATTGAGGGAGTGAAAACTAGCCGAGTCCGCCGTCATCACATTGGTTTTCCTATATTTTTTCGGGCAGATACATTGTTATTGATTGGTGAATCCTGCACCCGAGACACCGACAACCTTACAAGTATAATACGGTGATCAAAAAATTCTTTTAGATTCGCACAGTTATCGGGGCATCTTAAGCAAATACTTTGGACTTGTCATCGCAGCCAGCGGAACCTGGACGCAGTATCTAGACTCTGCAATGCGCCATTTCAAAGCGAAACTGTTGCATTTTGTTTTGATATGAGTAAGTTGCGAAACTTTGCATAACGTCACACTTGTTGCCGGCAAGCCCCGGCGAGGACTCGCGCATGGCCCCAACCTCCCTTTCAATGGCCTTCTGGCATAACTTTCTTGGCAAATCTGCCCTTTGGTACAAAAAAACCATCATCGCGTTTCTCGTCATTAACCCTTTCGTTATTCTCTACGACCCCTTTTTAGCCGGATGGTTGTTGATTATTGAATTCATCTTCACCTTGGCCATGGCTCTGAAGTGCTACCCGCTGCAACCGGGCGGCCTGCTTGCCCTCGAAGCCATCTTGCTAGGGCTGACCTCTCCCGATTCGGTCTATCACGAGGTGGTCAACAACTTTCCAGTGATCCTGCTGCTGATGTTTATGGTTGCAGGCATCTACTTTATGAAGGATCTTCTGCTCTGGTCCTTTACCAAGATCATGTTAGGGGTCCGTTCCAAAATACTGCTCTCATTGTTGTTCTCCTTGGTCGCGGCATTTCTCTCTGCTTTCCTCGATGCGCTGACTGTTACGGCGGTACTGATTTCAGTCGCGATGGGCTTTTACGCGGTGTACCACAAGGTGGTGACCGGCGGCGATAATTACCCGGATAACGACGATATGGTGGCAGAGCTGGAGCGATCTGATTTAGACCGATTCAGAGGTTTTCTGCGCAGTCTGATTATGCATGGAGCTGTCGGAACGGCATTAGGGGGCGTATGTACGCTGGTCGGGGAACCGCAGAACTTGCTGATTGCAGAAAAAGCCGGCTGGGATTTTATAGAGTTTTTTATGCACGTTGCCCCGGTCTCCATGCCCTGTTTAGCCGCAGGAATTCTAACCTGCTTGTTTCTTGAGCGATTCCGCTTGTTTGGCTATGGGGCGACCTTGCCCGAAAAAGTCCGCGTGATCCTCCTGGACTATGACAGGGAGATGAGCAGCAGGCGCACTAATTTGGATAACGCGGCCTTGGTGATTCAAGCCATCGCTGCCGTTATTCTGGTTATTGGTCTCGCACTGCATCTGGCCGAGGTTGGTCTAATCGGCCTTATGATCATCATCTTGCTGACGGCCTTTACCGGGGTAACGGAAGAGCACCGCATCGGCCGCGCCTTTGAAGAATCCCTGCCCTTCACCGCCCTGCTGGTTGTCTTTTTCGCTGTCGTTGCCGTTATCCATGACCAGCATCTGTTTTCCCCAATTACTCAATGGGTGCTATCCCTGGATACGGCGCAACAACCGCCCATGTTGTTTATCGCCAACGGCATACTGTCGATGATCAGCGACAACGTGTTCGTTGCGACGGTATATATCAACGAAGTGAAAGAAGCGCTGGATACGGGAGCGATCGACCGGAAGCATTTCGATATCCTGGCGATCGCCATCAACACTGGCACTAATCTGCCTAGTGTCGCCACGCCTAATGGACAAGCGGCATTCTTATTCTTGCTCACCTCAGCATTGGCGCCATTGATTCGCCTGTCTTACGGTCGAATGGTTCTGATGGCCCTACCCTATACCATCACATTGAGCGTGGTTGGCCTGGCGTGCGTGAGCCTCTTCTTATAAAGGGCGGAAGACACGACCTGCCATGCGGCAGGTCGTTGGCGAGGTTAGGCTTGAGCTTCCTGCTTGAGCCAAATGCACGAACCACCTGATGCTTTATCGATGGCCTTAAGTTTGTTTTGATGGGCTTCAAGCTCCTCGGCGGAGGCGTAGATAATGCGCAGGGGGCGGCGGTCTGAACTGATGCGCCCCATGCTAACTGGCCCGCTCACCTGCTGAGCGGCGGCGTCTGGCGCATCGCTACCCAATTCCAACGCTGTCTGACCACCGGTCATCAAAAGATAGACGTCGGCCAGAATCTCCGAGTCCAACAAGGCACCGTGCAGATCCCGGTGCGAGTTATCCACCCCGTAGCGTTTACACAAGGCATCCAGGCTGTTTTTCTGTCCCGGGTGCTTTTGTCTTGCAAGAGCCAAAGTATCCAGCACTGTACATTCGCTGGTTACCGGGGGGCGGTTGAGGCGGGCAAATTCATGATTCAGGAAGCCTATATCGAAACCCGCATTGTGAATCACCAGCTCCGCGCCGCGAATAAATTCCCAGAACTCATCCGCTATAGCAGCAAAACTCGGTTTATCGGCGAGAAACTCATTGGTGATACCGTGGACTTCAATAGCTCCCTGGTCCACTTCCCTCTCAGGGTTGATGTATTGGTGATAGTGCCGGCCAGTGAGCCGGCGGTTGATCAGCTCCACGCAGCCGATCTCAATGATTCTGTGTCCCAACTGCGGTTCCAGACCGGTGGTTTCAGTATCCAATACGATTTGTCGCATGATTCTTCGCTTCTATTACACCTTGGTTGGCCAATTGGTCGGCGATTTCGTTCTCTCTGTGTCCACTGTGGCCCTTGATCCATTTCCAGTGCACTTTATGACGCGCCACCTGTTCATCCAGAGCCTGCCATAAATCCTGGTTTTTGACGGGTTGTTTATCAGCGGTGCGCCATTGATTGAGCTTCCAACGCGGCAGCCATTCGGTTATGCCTTTGCGGACATATTGGGAATCGGTAGTCAGGGTCACTTCGCACGGCTGCTTAAGCGCTGCCAGTGCGCGGATGGCCGCCATCAATTCCATGCGATTGTTGGTTGTCTCCGGCTCACCACCATAGAGCGTTTTTTCGCGCGTGCCGTAGCGCAACAATGCGCCCCAGCCGCCCGGGCCCGGGTTTCCTTTGCAGGCACCGTCAGTAAAAATTTCGACTTGTTTCAACTCGAGGTCACTTTACGGGAGTTGGCTTTGATCCCTTGATCAAGGCGAGACGCGCTGCCGAACGAGCCGACAACGCCTGTTTAGTGGCACCTTTAAAACGGGTTTGACGCGACCAGTCTGGACGAATCGGCGTCAAGCACGCTCTTTCCTTGCGAGCAATCAAACAATAGAAGTTGCCGAAAGGAACGCCCCACCGCTGCAGCATTCGGTTGACCCGCGTGGAATACACGAGATACCCCTTGTTCTGCAAAGGCAAGTTATAGATGCCGTCTTGGGTGCGCAGTGTATTGCAATCAAGGAATTGCAACCAGTCACTGATTCGTCCCTTGCGCAGACTATTGCGTTTCCAGATCGGACTGTTGCTGAACAATTGAGCGATGGGCTTGATGATGCCCATCGTACTGATGGGATTGAAGCCGAAGATGATGATGTGGCCGCGCGGAATGGTAACTCGACTGGCTTCCCGTAATACCTGATGAGGGTTATGGGAAAACTCCAATACGTGATGCAGGATCGTGACGTCTACACTTTCATCTTCCAGAGGCAAGGAGTCCATGGAGCTGTAAGCTGCCACATTGGAATCCGGACCAGGCGAGCCTGCCCCTATGGCGAAACAGTGGCAAATACGGCTGTCCTGAAAGAGCTGGATGCGGCGATTGATGCTCAATTGCATCAGGTGATAGCCAAACATGCAGCTGAGTTCTTTCTCCAGAATACGCTGCTCTTCGAGCAACAGCTGGTGACCGAGAGGGGTTTCGAACCACTCTTCCAATGCCGCAATACTGGCATCGAGATCGGGAACCCGCTGGCGATTGCGTATCAAAGAAAGACTTTTGCGCAGGATAGACATGTCTGGCCACCTCAGTTCCGACAGCGATTTCTATTATGGACGAAAACCCAACGAGCAAGTTGCAGAATGAGCCCTTTGAATATTGACGTTATCCCCATTTACCAAGACAACTATGTCTGGTGTCTGCTCACAGAAACCGAAACCTGGGTAGTCGATCCCGGTGATCATAAACCCGTTCTGGATTACCTGGAACGCACGGGGCGTACCCTCTCCGGCATATTGATCACCCACCACCACTGGGATCACGTCACCGGCATAGTTCCACTCGTTAAAGCAGCCAATCCTCATGCGCCGGTTATAGGTCCATCATTTGAAATTGCCGGCGTAACCCGGCTGGCGAAAGAAGGCGATCAAATCAATATCGGTGCTTATCAAATCCTAGTCTGGGAAACGCCGGGCCATACCCGCGATCACCTCTCCTATTATCTGCCACAGCCTGGCTACCTCTTTTGCGGCGATACCCTATTTGCCGCTGGCTGCGGCCGGTTGTTCGACGGCACTATGGAACAACTCTATGCATCTCTACAACGCATAGCTTCGCTTCCACCGCAAACTCAGATTTATTGCACTCATGAATACACATTGGCGAACCTCGATTTTGCTTTGGCTGTGGAACCCAGCTCACAAGCATTGAAGCAACGCCAACAATACTCGATCCAGCTTCGCCAAAACGGAACTCCCACAATTCCTGTCGATCTAGGCACCGAACTCGCAACCAATCCGTTCTTGCGTATTCGCGAACAAAGCGTTCAGCAAGCGGTGAAAAAAGCAGCTAACCTGCAGAAAAGTGACTATTTTTTAATCTTTTCCGAGTTGCGAAAATGGAAAAATCGCTACTAGTTCACGCATATAAGCGGGCACATCTTTTTATCTCCGCTAGAATCCGAGCCAGGACAGAATTCCGATCAGTGACAGCACTTCGACGTTGAATCCCAGATGCCAAAAAAGACCAGCCTACTATTGATGAGCATGGCGCTATACGGTTGCGCTCACTTCGACAAGTCCGCCTCTACGAGTGAAAACTATTCCATTCTGTCATTCCCAAAACGTCTGATAGGTCAACCTGCGAAGCCCGAACTGTCGGAGTGGCATCGAGATTCTCTCGATATGTGCCTGATCCACGAAACCGAGCAGCTGACCGAATTTGCGTTACCGGTGAGTGTGAATTTGTGGGACCGGGTCCGCGATGGTTTTAGTCTGGATACAGAAATCAACCGCCGGATTCAGCAGGAAATCGATTGGTATTCCAAGCACCCCTCTTACATAGCCCGGGTATCGGAGCGAGCCGAGAAATATCTGCATTATGTGGTAGAAGAAATCGAAAGACGCCAGATGCCCATGGAACTGGCCTTGCTGCCCATAGTGGAAAGTGCTTTTGATCCATTTGCCTATTCATCGGGCAGAGCGGCAGGCATGTGGCAAGTGATTCCCGGTACCGGCAAGATGCTCGGCCTTAAGCAGAACTGGTGGTATGACGGCCGACGGGATGTAACTGCATCGACTGATGCGGCATTGACCTATCTTGAGCAGCTTTACAACCAACTGGGGAAAGACTGGCTGCTCGCCCTCGCTGCCTATAACAGTGGCGCCGGCAATGTGCAGCGGGCAATCAAGAAAAATCAGGCGAGCGGAAAAAGTACGGATTACTGGTCGCTGAAGCTGCCCAAAGAAACGGAAATGTATGTTCCGCGCCTGCTGGCTCTGAAAGAGCTGGTGCAAAACCCGGAGATTTACGGGTTGAGTTTCTACCCTATCGCCAATGAACCCTATTTCGTCTCTGTCGACGTCGGCTCGCAAATCGATTTGGCCCAAGCTGCCGAATGGGCAGGCATCTCAACCGCTGACCTGGCTGCCCTGAACCCAGGGTTCAATCGCTGGGCAACCGATCCGGATGGACCTCATCGCCTGCTGCTGCCACGCGATAAAGCGGATGCGTTTATGGCGAAGTTGGCGGAAGTTCCTGTGGAGCAGCGCGTTGTTTGGCATCGTCATCAGATCAAGAATGGCGATACGCTCTCTGGACTTGCCCAACAATACCGCACCACCGTTTCCATCCTGCAAACCATCAATAACCTGACGGGCACCAATCTCCGAGCTGGCCAAACCCTGATGGTCCCCAGTACTGGTCATCCTGCGCTGCTGGCGGACAATAAAAATGCCCCAGCTCAGACCAACCGCAAGATTGAGTACCGGGTCCAGGCTGGCGATTCTCTATGGGTGATCTCACGCAAATTTGATGTGACGACACAACAGCTCGCCCAGTGGAACAACCTGTCCCAGAACAGCCAGATCTTCCCGGGGCAAAAGCTGGTGATCTGGCAGAAAACTGCGGCGTTTCATGCCACACCAGGCGGCGAGCGCACCATCCGCAAGGTGGCCTACCGCGTTCGCAAAGGTGACTCCTTGGCCGCAATTGCCAGCAAATTCAAAGTACGCGTGGCGGACATTACCGAGTGGAACCAGGTGAATCCGTCCAAACGCCTGCAACCAGGCCAAAACCTGACCTTGTACGTCGACGTTACTCGCGTGCAATAACCGGTGGCTTACGGCAGCGTTTTTAAGGCCGCAGCCAAATGTTCGCTGGCTTTCTTCGCGACTGTCTCCACGTGCTTGCGGCTTCGATTTTTATAGGACTCTGAAGTCGGGCTTTCGGATTTCTTTGGGTATACGCTCTCCGCAACCTTGCGCACTTCTTTTAGCGCAGGCGTAAGGCTTTTGGGGTCACCACTGAAACGCGCCTTGCTTGAGATATCATCCGCGAATACACCAAATCCCTGATCCCACAGATAATGCAGACTTTCGCGGCAGCGCAGTCCTGCCTGAAATCCCACAATAGGGGCAGTACAAAAACCATTCCCTCCCCTATCATGACGACAACCGCCGTCCACTGAGCCGAGCACATGCAAAGGCTGATAGGCATCGCCCACCATATGCAGGATAAACGACAGCACTATGGCTTTATCGCGCGGATCCTTTGCCTGTTCATAGGCTTTAAAAAGATGCGGCCAGATTTCCAACATCATGCCCTCTTGGGCTGGAGGACAGGATTTAGCGGACGCGTTTTGGGTCGCCTCCAAAATGCGTCCCGAGGTATCGATAAATAGCGCGTTGACATAGTGCCATTCTTTGGTCGAATCCTTGCGATAGGCCTGCAAGGCTGGTGGCACAGATCCACTGCCGTACTGCCCGAATAATTTGCGCAGGGGCATATCGCGTATACGGTCCGGCCAGGCAGCCGCGCGGGAGGCAGCGGTTTTCCAGCTGATATTGCCCTTGGCCCAGGGACCTTCCATCAGGATGGATTGAAACTCCTTTCTTTTTTTCTCTGGCACCTGCTCCAAAGCGGCAATGGCAATATCACCGTGACCCGCCGCAGACCAAGCCCAACTCCAAACAGGCCAAAAAACCAAAACAAAAATAAATAACGCTTTTTTCATGCACGACTCTTCTTGATCAAATCATATGCCGCTTGAATTTCCTGCGATCGCTCGGTAGCGACCTTTACCATATCCTCCGGGACACCCTGCCCGACCAATTTATCCGGATGGTATTGGCTCATCAGTTTTCGATAGGCCCTTTTTATTTCTTCATCGGAGGCGCTCGGCGCTACTCCCAATGCATCATAGGCCAGCGAGAGCTTATCTGCTGGTGCTTCTGTCCGCGTATCGCTGTAGGAATAATCAGAGCTGGATTGGTAGCGTCGCTGAAATTGGTTTTGCGCCTGTATCATGCGCAATAACTGACGGAATGCGGCTTCGGAATAACCCAACAAAAACGCCACTTCACGCAAAAATTGCGTTTCCGCATCATGTAGCTCGTTATCCGACATCGCCATGGTGATGAGATACACCAGCAATATCTGCTTAAGGTGCGGATAATTGGCCGCTACCGCCAAAAACTCCGCCATAGTGCTGGAGAGATCAAAATCCGCAGCAACACCCTTTTTAAAAAGCCGTTTGGCCTCTTCACGCATTTCCGGTGTCAGGCGCATATTAGCCATCATAGCTTCTGCCGCTTGAATTTCATTCTCCGAAACCCGCCCATCCGCTTTCGCCATGCGGCCAAGCAGCGGAAAAATACAGTGGAAAAGCGCCAATTCGATTTTTTGTCTCTGCTCCGGACTAAAGGCTGCGCGAAAATTTCGCCAGGCTTTATCAAAGTAATAACCCGCAACAAAACCAATTAGAGCGCCGAGCCAGCTGCCCATGGCCAAGCCCAGTACAAAACCGATGATTCGACCTATCCAGCTCACACAAACCTCACAGAACTGATGACAACCAATTTATTTGCCAAAACGATTTTTCAATATCTCAAAAGCATCCTGCACTGCTCGAAACTCTTCCGCACTGCCACCCATATCCGGATGAGTGGAACGTGCTTTGCGGCGATAGGCCAATAGGATTTCCGGCCATTGCGCACTTTCATCGACGCCCAATATTTTGCAAGCCTCGCTGCAATCGCCATAGGCGGAAAATCGTTTCCAAAAATTTTTCAGCAACTCATCTACAGACTGCTCAGTCGCCTGATCGAGATTGGCCAAATCCAGATAATAACGACGCAACTCGCCATCCAGCGCAGCCAGACGATTGTCATCCGATTGAACCGAAGAAACCTTCTCTAACTGAATTTCCAACATGGAAATTCGCAGAGCCCATCCCGGTGCGAGTTCCTGCTGTAACGAATAAAGACAATGGCGGGTAATAAAATGTTTTCGGAAGAGAAGAGGATTGGCCGACTCGCGCCTTAGTGAGGCGAAATGATTGGTGTCGTTTAAATGCCGAATAAGATCGTATTCGCCGACGGGCTTATTCTGTTGTCGCAGAAAATCCAGTAACTCTGAACAAATAGCTTGTTTGTCCCACAAATGCGATTCTCCGCAAAATTCATTTAGAAGCCGCCTGCGATAGGCGGCTTCTCTTGGTTGGGAAATCAACCCTTCTCAATGCGCCAAGTGGTCCCTTGTTTGGAATCCTCCAGCACCACGCCCATGGCCTTAAGCTCCTGGCGAATCGCATCCGCACGAGCGTAGTCTTTATTCAGTTTCGCCTGCTGGCGCTCTTCGATCAGAGCTTCAACTTTCGCCGCATCAACGCCGGATTCCGCTGCGCCGCCTTGGAACCATGCGTCCGGATCCTGTTGCAACAGGCCCATCAACTTTGCGGCTTCCTGCATTTCACCCTTCAGGAACGCCAAAGAGGAGCCTTCTTCTTTATTGATTTTGTGCGCAAGGTTATGCAGCTCGCTGATCGCCAATGGCGTATTCAGATCATCCAACAAAGCCTGAAAAGCTGGGCTGTTATCGATCGTTACCGCTTCTGCTTCGATGTTCTTCACTTTACGCAAAGCACCGTAAAGCGAATCCAGGCTCGCTTTGGATTGATCCAACAATTGCGCGGAGAAATCCAATTCGGAACGATAATGCGCGGACAAAATGGCGAAACGAATGACTTCGCCTGGATATTGCGCCAATAAATCCCGGACAAAACGATAATTGCCGAGGGATTTCGACATTTTTTCGCCGTCGATATTGATAAAGCCATTGTGCATCCAGTAACGCACATACTGTTTGCCACCGTGGGCGCACTGGCTTTGCGCCAATTCGTTTTCGTGGTGTGGGAAAATCAAATCACGACCGCCGCCGTGAATATCGATGGTTTCGCCCAGGTGCCGTTCGATCATGGCGGAACATTCGATATGCCAACCGGGCCGACCGCGCCCCCAGGGGCTATCCCAGCCGGGTTCGGAATCGGACGATGGTTTCCACAATACGAAATCACCGGCGTATTTTTTATAGGGTGCAACTTCTACCCGTGCACCTTCCAACATATCGTCCAATGAGCGGTTGGACAGGCGCCCGTAATCCTCCATGGATTTCACATCGAACAACACATGATTTTCAGCCACATAGGCATGCCCTTGATTTACCAAGGCTTCGATCATGCCGATCATATCGGCGATGTGGTGAGTCGCGTACGGAGTAATGGTCGGCTCAAGATTGAGTAGCGCCGCCATATCCTTTTGGTACTCGGCGGCAAAACGCGCGGACAATTCAGCGATGGTTTCGCCGTTTTCGCGCGCGGCTTTCATGATTTTATCGTCGATATCAGTGATATTGCGGGCGTAAATCACTTCGTTATAGAGACGGCGCAACACTCGAAACAGTGTGTCAAAAACTACAACCGGACGGGCATTTCCGATATGCACAAGGTTGTAGACGGTAGGTCCGCACACATACATCTTGACGCGCCCGGGCTCCTGCGGTTCGAATTTTTCTTTCTGCCGCGTTCGGGTGTTGTAAACGTACAAACTCATCTCATCAATCCTCAGTCTTGCCGAACGAATCCTTCAAACTGATGGTGCGGTTAAACACCAAACCTTGGCTGCGTGAGTCTCGACAGAAATAGCCTTCCCTTTCGAATTGATAGCCTTTGCCAGCTTCGCTGTTCGCAAGAGAAATCTCGCCTTTACATCCGTACAACACAGAAAGACTTTGTGGGTTGATGAAATCAAGGAAATTTTTGTCACCCGCATCAGGCGCGGGATCGGTAAACAGGCGATCGTACAGGCGCACTTCAAGATCCAAGCAACGATGCGCCGCCACCCACTGGATGACGCCCTTGGGTTTGTTGCCATCTTCCGGATCTTTACCGAGCGTATCGGGAATGACGCGGGCGTGAACTTCGACAATATTTCCCGCCTCGTCTTTTACCACATGCTCGGCTTCAATCACGTAAGCATTGCGCAGACGCACACGTTTGCCCAACACCAGACGCTTGTATTTTTTGTTCGCTTCCTCGCGGAAGTCGTCTTGATCGATAAAAATTTCGCGCCCGAACGGCAGAATTCGGTCCGGCAGATCGTCGCGATGGGGGTGCCCTTTTGCGGTCAATTCTTCGGTGTGACCTTCTGCGATATTGGTGAGAACCACTTTCAAGGGGCGCAACACCACCATCGCTCGCGGAGCGTTTTTGTCCAAGTCATCGCGAATAGCGTGCTCCAGCATGGCGACGTCCACGACGCCATCGGCGCGGGTGACACCGATCATGTCGCAGAACTTGCGGATCGAAGCCGGGGTATAGCCGCGGCGGCGGAAACCGGCGATGGTTGGCATACGCGGATCATCCCATCCGTCCACATAACCTTCGTCCACCAGCAACTTCAGTTTGCGCTTCGAAGTGACCGTGTAGTTCAGATTCAACCGGCCAAATTCGTACTGATGGGGCTGGGCTGGTACCGGCAGGTTTTCGATAAACCACTCATACAGAGGACGGTGATCGGCAAATTCCAAGGTACAGATGGAATGAGTCACACCCTCAATGGCATCTCCCTGACCATGAGCGAAGTCATAGGTGGGATAAATGCACCATTTGTCACCAGTTTGATGGTGGGATTGTTTGCGAATGCGATACATGATCGGGTCGCGCATATTGATGTTGCCGTGCGCCATATCGATCTTGGCCCGCAACACGCACTCGCCCTCTTCCAAGACCCCGGAGCGCATTTTTTCAAACCACTCCAGATTTTCCTCGACCGATCGGTCGCGGTAAGGTGAATTTTTGCCCGCTTCAGTCAAGGTGCCGCGATACTCGCGCGCTTGTTCTGGCGATAAATGACAAACGTACGCCTTACCAGCTTTGATTAAATAAATCGCCCACTCATAAAGCTGGTCGAAGTAACTGGACGCGTAACGAACCTCGCCATCCCACTGAAAACCGAGCCAGCGAACGTCATCCATAATGGCCTGAACATATTCCTGGTCTTCTTTCGCCGGGTTGGTGTCATCAAAGCGCAGGTTGCAGCGGCCATTAAACTTTTCCGCCAGGCCAAAATTTAAGCAAATGGATTTTGCATGGCCTATATGAAGATACCCGTTGGGTTCTGGCGGGAATCTCGTGACAATCTGCTGATATTTGTGCTCCGCAAGATCGCGTTGAATGATTTGCTCTAGGAAATTCAAAGGCTTGTGATCGTCGGTCATAATAAGAGTCTGGCCAGCAAAGCGGGTTTCGATTTCAGCGTAAAGCGCGTATTATAGCCGGCTCGCTGGCCGTGGAGCCACGCCCAAATTTAAGTAGGAGCTGTTGCATGATTACCCTTCACACAAATTACGGCGACATTGAATTGGAGCTGGATTTTGAAAAAGCCCCTAAAACCGCTGCGAACTTCAAACAATACGCACAAGAAGGCTTTTACAACGGAACCATTTTCCATCGCGTCATCAACAACTTCATGATTCAAGGCGGCGGATTCACAGAAGAAATGGAGCAGAAAAAAACCCGCGCTCCGATCGATAACGAAGCGGATAACGGTCTGCCCAACAACACTGGCACTATCGCCATGGCGCGCACCTCCGACCCGCACAGCGCAACAGCTCAATTCTTTATCAACGTTAAAGACAACGATTTTCTTAATCACAAAAGCAAAACGCCGCAAGGCTGGGGCTATTGCGTATTTGGCAAAGTCACCAAAGGCTTGGAAGTGGTCAATAAAATCAAAAACGTTAAAACAGGCAGTTTCGGCATGCACCAAGACGTGCCGGTGGAAACTGTTGTTATCGAACGTGTAACTGTTCAAGAGTAATCCGTCTGCGGCGACGGCTCTGCCCGTCGCCTATCTGCATATTTCCCTCACACTTCACTTTAATATGCGCACCCTCTTTATTTCCGATCTTCACCTGAGCCACCACTCACCGGCAATTACCAGTGGTTTTTTCAATTTTTTGAAGACCCAGAGCGCAACGGCGGATCGGCTGTATATTTTGGGGGATTTTTTTGATGCCTGGATCGGCGATGACTTCAACGATCCCTTGATCCAACAAATCAAAACGGCTTTGGCAGAGCTTGCTGCGCGTTGCCCGATTTATTTTTTGCACGGTAATCGCGATTTTCTTTTAGGAAATCGCTTTGCAGCAGAAACCGGAATCCAATTATTACCTGAAACTGAAGTCGTCGATTTGGACGGCCGTCGCGCGCTGCTTATGCACGGTGACTCTCTGTGTACTCAGGATCTGGAATATATGAAATTCCGCGCGATGGTGCGCAATCCCGCTTGGCAGCAACAGGTGTTGAGCCTTCCGCTGGCCCAGCGCATCCAAATGGCCGCCGATCTGCGCAACAAAAGCAAGTCGATGAACGCCATGAAAGCGGAAGACATTATGGATGTCACCCCGGAAGAAGTGGCAAAAGTGATGACTGCAAACGGTGTTGATTTGCTAATCCACGGCCATACCCACCGCCCCGCCCGCCATACATTGACTGTCGACAATGCGCCCGCGGAGCGATGGGTTTTGGGTGATTGGGGTAATACCGGATGGTACTTGGAAGCGGAAAACGGCGCGCTGAATCTAATTCAGTTTGATTTGGTTACGCTTAATCCTGTTAAGGTAGTAGCCTAAACACGGCAGTTTTTTGCCCAGCAGTCAATGCAACGCTGATTAATTACCGTATATCTCACGCATTAACTGGTATCCCACAGGATCGTATTGCTCCAAATCCAACCTGGTGAATGGAAAGGTTGTGTTTTTGTAAAGATACGTTTTGGAAAGCTCCGCAAAATATTCTCTATCATTGGTCAAGGCATAGGCCTTGGCGATGGAATAGCCTGCTTTATTCCTGACGTTTCGATAGAGTCTCGCATTCAACGCATTTTGATAAGCATTGAGTATCTTACGCGCATGCGTTTGCCAGTGATAATAATGATAAGCATGCGCGAGTTCATGAACGCCGGTGGCGACAGACGTCTCGTGAGGATGTTTCAAATAGCTTGATGCAGAGCGCACGACAATGCTGTCGTCAAAACGCTGCGAGACCGAATTGCCTCTGCGAAAATACCATTGCCCTCCTCTACGCCCACCAGTATTAGCCTCATGACCGGTAAACAAGTAGTAAGTGATATTGGAAAATTCAGCACGAATATGGGGTGGATAAAGACGTATGGCATCTGCCATTGAACGGTCAAGTTTTTTGCTTGCCTTTTTTAATACATCCGGCGCGCCTTCGATAAGAGCATCTTCTGCCATAATAGGAATAGAGTATCCCTCTACAGGGCTATAAGCTCTAAAAGCATAATTTCGATACTCCTCACTAATCGTTGCTCCATATTGCGAATGCGTATTGAGCCGCGTCAATTCTATTGGCTCCGCAGAACTATCTGCTCCACCGCGCGCGGCACAAATACGCGGGTCGTCTGTAAAGATTTTGCGCCCGTTTTTGTCTGTGCATTGCAAAATCTGATTGGCTTGCAACACACCTGACCAGAGCCAAAGTGCGGTGACAAGAAGAAATGATTGACGAGAGATAACCATGGGGTGGCCACATCCTTTTGCGGAAAATCCTAGGCAATAACGGATGTGATTCTTGCAGGAGTCCGAGGGGCTGACAAGCCCCTCGTTTGACGCGATTTCCCTATATCAGTTTGTGACTAAAGCTGAGGCCCCGCAGCTACCAAAGCTTTTCCATCCTCATTAGTGGTAAATTTCACAAAGTTTTCAATAAACAATTTGGCCAGTTTTTCGGCTTTCTGCTGCCATTCCTGCCGATCCGCATAAGTATTGCGCGGGTCGAGAATATTGCTATCCACACCCGCCAGATTGCGCGGTATTGCGAGATTGAAGATAGGCAGAGTATCGGTCTCGGTTTCTTCAATCGAGCCATCCAATATAGCGTCGATAATGGCGCGAGTAGCCTTGATCGAAATACGTTTGCCAGTGCCATTCCAACCGGTGTTGACCAGATAGGCCTTGGCGTTTACGGCTTCCATTTTTGCCACCAGTTCTTCCGCGTATTTCACTGGATGCAGAGTCAGAAATGCCTTGCCAAAACAGGCGGAAAATGTGGGCACAGGTTCAGTGATGCCGCGCTCGGTACCTGCAAGTTTTGCAGTGAAGCCAGAGAGGAAATGGTATTTCGTCTGCGCCGGATCCAGGAGTGAGACCGGCGGCAATACGCCAAATGCATCGGCAGTGAGAAAAATCACTTTGCTCGCGTGACCGCCGCGCGATACAGGTTTGACGATATTTTCAATGTGGTAAATCGGATAGGAAACGCGGGTATTTTCCGTGATGGAGCGGTCGTGAAAATCGATATTTCCTTCGTCATCCACCACGACATTTTCCAACAGCGCATCGCGGCGGATCGCGTTGTAAATATCCGGTTCGCTCTCTGGATCCAGATCGATTGTTTTGGCGTAACAACCGCCTTCAAAATTAAAAATCCCCTGCTCGTCCCAACCGTGCTCGTCATCGCCGATCAGTTTGCGCTTGGGATCAGTGGACAAAGTGGTTTTTCCAGTGCCACTCAAACCAAAAAACAGCGCGACATCGCCATCTTCGCCCATATTGGCAGACGCGTGCATGGAGGCCATATGTTTGAGCGGCAGATAGTAATTCATCATGGCGAACATGCCTTTTTTCATTTCGCCGCCGTACCAGGTGCCGCCGATCAACTGCATTTTTTCCGTCATATTGAATGCAATAAACACCTCCGAATTCATGCCGTGCTCACGCCATTGCGGATTGGTGGTTTTGGAGGCATTCAGGACGACAAAATCCGGCTCGCCGAAATTGGCGAGTTCCTCTGCCGTCGGACGGATAAACATATTTTTGACAAAGTGCGCCTGCCAGGCCACTTCCATGATGAAACGCACTTTCATGCGCGTGTTTTCATTGGCGCCGCAGAAAGCGTCCACCACAAACAAACGCTTACCGGAAAGTTGCTTGGCTGACAAAGCCTTGAGATCCGCCCAGACGGCAGGAGTGATAGGTTTGTTGTCGTTGTGGGCGATATTGGAATCCCACCAGAGATGCTCTTTACTGACATCGTCGTAGACGATGTATTTATCCTTCGGCGAGCGGCCGGTAAAAATGCCGGTACGGACAGCAACCGCGCCGGATTTGGTGATAACGCCCTTTTCGTAACCTTCCAGGCCGGGACGGGTCTCCTCCTCGAACAGCACCTCATAAGATGGGTTGTAGACAATTTCCTTTACATCGGTAATGCCATATTTGGACAGATCGAGTGTCGCTTTCATGGTGCTGCTCCGCAAAGTATCTATAGCTGATCATACAACCAGAGACTGCTACTGCGTTTGACTCACGTCAAGGCTGCGCTTCTGTACATCACCTTTTAGCTTAGTTCATAACACCTGAGTGGAAGCGAAACTCTTCATCCGACGACTCCACCAGTTCCTGCTCGAGCTCCAGAAAGAATCTCACGCGTTCATCAATAGACTGACCGCCAGCCGCTTTTTTGGCCAGGGATAGATAATCTTGAAAGTGACGCGCTTCGGACTTGAGCAGCGACTCATAAAATTTCTGCAATTCTTCATCCAAATGCGGAGCCAAACGGGCAAAACGCTCGCAAGACCGCGCTTCGATAATGGCGCCAACAATCAACGTATCGATTAATTTTTCCGGATCAGCACTGCGCACATGTTTGCGCAACTCCGCCGCATAACGGGACGCGCTGACATGGCGATAATCGATATTGCGCCGCTCCATAATCGCCAGCACCTGCTCAAAATGACGCAGCTCCTCCCGCGCCAGACGCGACATTTTATTGAGCAGCTCAAAATCACCGATATAGCGATACATCAAATTGAGCGCAGTGCTCGCCGCTTTTTTTTCGCAGTTCGCGTGATCGATCAGCAATATTTCGGGATGAGCCAGAGCCTGTTGCACCCAGGCATCAGGGGTAGGACACAATAAAAATTCTTGGATAGGTTGAAGCATCTATCAATACCAACTTAGATCAGCCAAATACCGAAAAATAACGTTCGTAGTGAGCACGAGAAAGCTCAAAAAAAGCATCGTCGATCGCTTTTTTCAGCTCTGCCACCGACCAGGTGCGATATGGCAATTGCGCTTCACAACCGATCCACTCCAGCTCCTTAAGTTTTCCGCCAAACGCGCGGATGGCTTCAAACGCCTGGCAATAGATATTTAATCCGGGATACATCCGAACCCGTTGCAATTCCATTTGTTCGTGCAGTTTTTTTTCATCGACCACACGAATATGGTTTTCCACCACTTGCGTCAGCAAAGATTCTATCCGCTGCATGATCGCTTCACGCTCAGCATCGGTATAGCTGTTCCAGCCAATCACCTCATGGGCAAAACGTTTGCAGCCGCGGCAAACATTGTCGCCAATACCGGTGGAACAAACGCCTATGCAAGGAGTTCGGATGCGGGTCAGCATGAGGATTAATTATCTCCCTCAGCTTCACCACCCGCGCCGCTGCCCAATGCCTGATATTCCTTTTCCAGCTTTTTCGCCGCTTTATTGCCGACGCCGCCCAACAGATCCAAGGCATGACGCAGGCGCGCACGCGTCATATCGGAACCGAGCAATTCCATGGAATCCGTAACGGAAATGGATGATGTAGTACCCGCTACTGCAACAAAGATAGGTGCAACAAAATCTTTCATTTTGATGCTCAGAGCATCGGCAATGGATTTCATTTCGCTAAACAGCAAATCCTTGTTCCAATCGCGCAAGCTTTCGAAACGCCAGATGCAGAATTGCAGGATTTTTACCGTAGTATCCGCATCCGTTTTCAGATCTTTGAAATGGTCAGGCGTCAACGGCAAGTGGCCCGCCAACAGAAAGCCCACCAACGGCATAAAGTCGCTCAAGGTGTTGATACGCCGCTGCGCATGGGGAATAACCGCGAGCAGATTTTCGCGATTTAACGCCCATTGCTGCAGACGGTCCGCCAACGCTTCCGCATTGAAATTTTCGCGAATCCACAAACCATTCAGCCAGTTCAATTTTTCGATATCGAAAATAGGGCCGCCGAGGGATACACGTTTGATATCAAAATTGGCCTGCATATCGGCGAGGGAGAATTTTTCCCGCTCGTCCGGCATAGACCAGCCCATGCGGCCGAGATAGTTCAACAGCGCTTCCGGCAAATAGCCCATGCGCTGGTAGTACAGAATGCTGGTGGGGTTTTTGCGTTTGCTGAGCTTGCTTTTATCCGGGTTGCGCAGCAGCGGCAAATGGCACAGAACCGGCGCTTCCCAGCCGAAATATTGATACAACAACAAATGTTTTGGCGCCGAGTTGATCCACTCTTCCCCACGGATAACGTGGGTGATACCCATCAGGTGGTCGTCCACCACGTTCGCCAAGTGGTAGGTCGGCATGCCGTCGGATTTCAGCAGAATCTGGGCGTCGACCTGGCTCCAGTCCAATTCGATAGTACCGCGCAGCAGATCCGGCACCGGGCAAGGCCCTGAGCCTTCCGGAACCTTCATGCGCACCACGTATGGCGCGCCTGCGGCTTCGCGGCGGGCAATTTCGTCGTCCGGCAATATCAGATCGCTCGGCTTGAGCGCCGTATGCAAACCCTGGGCTTTGCGCGCTTCGCGCAGCTCATCCAGCTCCGCAGCAGTGCGATAGCAACGGAAGGCGTGGCCGGATTCCAGCAATTGTTCTGCGTACTTCGCGTAAATCTCTCGGCGCTCGCTCTGGCGATAAGGTCCGTGCGGGCCGCCGACGTCCGGTCCCTCATCCCACTCCAGACCCAGCCAACGCAGTGACTCCAAAATAGCCTGTTCCGAGCGCGCGGTGGAGCGCACCTGGTCTGTGTCCTCGATACGCAGCAGGAATTGGCCTCCGTGCTGGCGAGCGAAACAGTAGTTGAACAAGGCGATATAGGCAGTGCCAACGTGGGGATCACCGGTGGGTGACGGAGCAATACGGGTACGAACAGTCATTGCGACTCCAAGGCTGTCAGACAAAGGGCGGCATTATATACCCAATGCCCTCCGCGAGCGCAGCGCCAACTGATTGAGCGAGCGATTCGCAAAGAGTATGCTGGCCGGCTATTTTTAAGCCTGCTCTCAGCTTTCCAGGAGTTTTCATGAGTCTGCTCGATATCATTCTCACCCGCCGTTCCGTTTCCTCCAAAGACATGTGCGAACCCGGCCCATCCCCTGAACAATTGCAGACTCTTCTCCGGGCGGCACATCGCGTACCGGACCACGGCAAAATTGGTCCCTGGAGATTCGTTATTTTCCAAGGCGATGCGCGCGCGGCGTTCGGGCGTGAATTGGCGGCGATTTATCAGGCGGAAAATCCCGATGCACCGGAAAAAGCTTTGGAGCTGCAAAAAAGCCTTTTGTTGCGCGCACCTTTGGTTATCGCGGTTATTTCCACGGCAGGACCGCACGTCAAAGTTCCGGAATGGGAGCAGGTCTTATCCGCTGGCGCCGCCTGCCAGAATATTTTGATCGCCGCCCACACCATGGGCTTCGGCGCGCAATGGTTGACCGAGTGGTATAGCTATAACGACAAAGTCAAAAATTTACTCAATATGGAACCGCACCACCGCGTTGCTGGATTTATTTATATCGGCAGCTTCGCGGAAAAACCGGAAGAACGTGTGCGTCCCAGCCTGGAAGAGCGCGTGAGTTATTGGGGGCAGTAAATCAATAAATGAACGCGACGATTTGTACGCGTTCTATAGATTGATCCATCGAAAAATTAACAAGCGCAGGCGGAGTATTTATGACGGCCACACCCATCGAGCACGACAAACAAAACCAGCGCTTTGTTTTAAGCATCGAGGACCAACAAGCGGTGCTGGAATATCGAGTGAATGGCAATACTTTGGACTTTGTCAGCACTTATGTTCCGCCGCAATTCCGCGGCAAGGGCCACGCTGAGCGATTGGTCCGCCATGGGCTGGCCTGGGCGAAAGAACAGGGGTACGACATACAGGCGAGTTGTTGGTACGCAGATAAATTCTTGCGACACGGGTAAACTCTTTACAAATAGTCAACAAGACAAAAAATAAAATCCGCTCAAGCGCGACAAATTGGCGAATCCGCATATGGAATTTGCCACAAGGTTCGCGCCTTCCATATAGTCATATAGCGCATAATTTCCCGCAAATAATCAAAACTCGGTGATGGAAACTATGCGTTTAGCTCGCGGATTTTTTTATCGTATTTTTTATGCGGGACTTATCGCTGTTCTCAGCAGCGCATTAGTCGCTTGCGGAGGCGGTTCCAGCAGTTCCTCATCCAGCTCCTCCTCATCAAGCTCATCTTCATCTAGTTCATCTTCATCTAGTTCATCGAGTTCCAGTTCTTCGTCCAGCTCCAGCAGCTCTTCGAGTTCGTCTTCCAGCAGTTCATCTTCCAGCAGCAGCTCGTCCTCCGGCAGCGGCCCTATAGCCACCGGCCGTTATTTCATTTACAACCGCTTGAGCGGTCTGCCGATGGATATCTCGGATGAAAGCAGCGAGAACGGCGCAAACCTCATTCAATGGTCATTTACAGGTAAAGCCAATCAGCAATTTGAGGTGGTGGATCTACAAAACGGCTACTACGCCCTTATGCCCTACCACAGCGGCAAGTCATTGGATGTATGGGACCGCGGCACAGCTGACGGCGTTGATATCCGCCAATACAGTTATTTGGGTGAACCTCATCAGCAGTGGCGCATTGAGAGCGTTGGCGATGGCTATGTGCGGATCACGTCGCGACTCAGCGGCAAGGCCGTGGAAGTGGTTAATAGCAGCACGGCCAACGGCGGAGATATTCGGCAGCGCACTTATCAGGGAACGCCCAACCAGCAATGGCGGTTCGAACAAGTGCCAGGACAAAAACAGTATCAATTGGTGTGGTCCGATGAATTTAATGGCAGCGGCTTGCCCGATACTGCCTACTGGAGCTACGAACAAGGTCTGGTGCGCAATAATGAAGCTCAGTATTACACTGTCGCGCGACCTGAGAACGTCAATATTTCCAACGGTACCCTCAAAATCATCGCCCGCCGCGAAAATTACATGGGCGCGTCTTACACCTCTGCTAGCCTGCACACCCGCGACAAAGTGAGCTGGACCTATGGACGTTTTGAAATACGTGCGCGCATAGATACACGCGCGGGTATGTGGCCCGCGTTCTGGATGCTCGGCAACGGTAAATGGCCGGAAAATGGCGAAATCGACATCATGGAGTATTACCAAAATAAAATTCTCGCCAACGTCGCCTGGAAAGCCAATAACAGCGATGCCTGGTCAGCGGCCTGGGATGCATCCACTCGCTCACTGGAAGCACTGCGCTATCAGCATCCGGATTGGGAATCACGTTTTCACACTTGGCGGGCGGACTGGGATGCACAATCCATACGGCTTTACGTTGATGATGTGTTGATGAATATCACCAACACCGACCAAACCATCAATCCGGACGGCAGCAATCCGTTTCGCAACAAACCTATGTATATCCTGATCAACTTGGCAATTGGCGGAAACAATGGCGGCAATCCCGCACAAACCACATTCCCCGCCATTTATGAAATTGATTACGTACGCGTATATCAGTAAGTATTTACCGAGGGGCTATTGCCCCTCTTTCTTTTTGCATTTTTCCGCTTTTTAAGCCCAAACCGAACTTCTTTCCAGTCGAATACATTTTTTTACAAATTTACATACATTTCTTTACGAATTTCGCGCCATGCCTTTGGCATAGTCTCTGCGTCATCAACTATAAGGCGCGAATTACACCATGCGATTCAAATTTTTAAAAATTTCCTTAATTAGCGGACTTTTAGCGCTAGCCCACACAGCCCAGGCCACTATTGTTTTATTCGAAACCAACGTAGGGAATTTTGAAGTCAATCTATTTGACATGCACACGCCTGCAACAGTGGAAAACTTCCTTAATTACGTCGAAGATGGATCCTACGACAATACATTTATCCATCGATTAGCCAAAGATTTTGTTATACAAGGCGGAGGATTTGCATACGATCCTGATCTCGCTGTACCAGATAAAATTCGCCTGACACCACATATCGAAAAAAACAAATCTGTTGTAAACGAACCGGTATTGTCCAATCGCCGCGGCACTATCGCTATGGCGAAAGTTGCGAACAACCCCAACAGCGCGACATCAGAATGGTTTTTCAATCTCACCAACAATAGCGCCAATCTGGATTATCAAAACGGTGGATTTACCGTTTTTGGTCAAGTATCCGAAGAAGGGTTAGAAATACTGGATGAAATCAACAAGCTATCCATAGTGAGCCCGGGCGGTGCATTTACCCATATGCCGGTACTTAATTACACCGCAGAAGATTACAGGAACAATGTCCCCATCACCGACGAACACCGCGTGATGATTCATCGTATTACTGTCGTTGATGACGATCCTCATACCGCTGCGGACTTAAAGCCTGTATTTGCGGTAAAACAAAGTTCCGGGAAAAAGAAAAAAGGCGGAGCACCTGGCGGAGAGTTGCTTTTGATTGCCCTGGCATGTGCAGCGACAAGGCGATTAATTGCAAAATAAAATTGGGGAGCGTTGCTCCCCCTTTTTTAAAAGCGCAATTCCAGACCCAGTCCAAAATAATCATTATCCACCACTTCCACGCTGCCATTTTCCGCAGATATGGAAGTATAAAAACCGTAGGCAAGGACGTTTTTATTTATTTTGTAATCAACACCAACGCTTATAGATTCATTATCATCCGTTACCAAACCGCTGCTGTACCCAAACGCAATACTGGATTGGCCATACTGACCTTTCAAAGCCCAGCGATCATTGAAATTGTAGAGCGCGGACACCACCCAGGCATCTTCACTATCAGCCCCATCCTCTTCATATTGTTCATAGAGGAATCCCAGTTGCAGCAACGAGATTGTGTATTGAACTACAGCTCGCAGCGCCTCAGCATTTTCCGCTTCGACATCCTGATCAAATGCCAGAGCGACGTACAACCCATTTGTTGTATAGGTCAGCGACAGTGATTTGCCATCATCTACTTCCTCTGCCTCGCTCGCGATATAAGCCAGGTTCGCAGCAAATCCGTTCCACGAGGGGGATGAGTACATCACCGAATTATTTTCTCGATTGTCGTTAGGCGTTATAAAATTCTTAATATCCCCGCGCAAATCATTAAACAAATCGACTTTATTCTGCGCATTCTTTAGTGGCGTATCAAAGTGACCTCCAATAATTTGACCAAATCCTCCTTTCAAGCCAACAAAGATATTTCTCTGTCGAAAAGGATTACCAGCATTGTCGTCAAAATTGGTTTCATATTCCATTTGGTAAATAACATCCAGTCCATCGCTGATAGTTTCAGCCCCCTTAAACCCAAGGCGGGACGCATTACTTTCTAGCGCAATAATAGACTTTTCTCCCTCATCCACAGATTCCAGCGATACATTGGCTTTGCCATAAAGCGTAATATCTGCCAGCGCGTTTAAAGGAAAAATGGCGGCAAACGCCGTATAAAAGCCGATTTTCTTTTTCATAGAAGCTCCCCAATAGCCAAATAAAGTGTCATTTTCTGAATTTAAAATGACAACGAGGCGCACTATAAAAAGGAAATATGTCAGAGATGTGACAAGCTTTAGCGATGCGGATTTAGGATGACGTAGTCACAGGGAACACTCAAGGCCCAATCTGATTACTCATTTGATCGAGTCATCGCCGATAAAAGCGGAAGATTGTTATAAATTCGAAAGATAATTGCGCAAACGCCAAAAATAAAATTGGCCGCATATGCGGCCATTTTTATTCCTTCATCACTAGCCTTCTGCCGGCGGTTCCACAGGCGCGGTGATAACTACTGGTGATTTAAACCAAGGACATTTACCGGTCCACAGGCACCAACCGCCAACCGCAAGGCCAACCACCACCAATGCCAGCACGAGCCACCATCCCCAAGGGGTTTTCTTTTCCGCATAGGGGTCGATAAGGTTGCGTTTTGAACCGGGGGGCAGTTTGGCAACTTCGGTTAGTTTGCCGCCGAAAGGCACGTTGATTCGAACTTGACCATTCACCGCCCAACCGGATGCGTCGAGAATTGGGCCGAGGTTACGTTGACGCAATTTGAGCCAGGCTATAAATACGGACGGACCGCTGATCAACAGCAACAAACCAATAAGTCCCAACGGCATCAACCAACCCAGTCCGAAAAACGACTGCAGTAACAGACCTAGTGCTGTGGTGATACCACCTACGGCGACGCCCATTGCGGCAATCATGCTCAAATCGAATTTCGGCTTGGCGGCCGGAGCGGTTTTAGGATCAGTCGTGAGCGTTTTTTCTGTGGCGCTTTCCAGCAGGGTCTGGCTGGAGGCTTCCGCCGCACTCGCGCTTTTTGCTGCGCGCTCCTCGATAAAACGAATCAGTCGCTTATACGGAGAGAAAAACGCCTGCGGAATGCTGATGGGGTTTTCGATCAGTTTGGTGATAGTGGCATCCCAGTCTCGACCAGCGCGATCGTAGAAAACACCATTACGCCCTACCAACAAATAATCCGAGTCACCACCGGTAAAGGCCGCCACAATGGATTTTGTCTGGCCGTCGGGTCTCGTACAGTCGCAGTATGCCAGGAAGCATTTGCTCAAACCGGCCAGCGCTGCGTGTTTGGCGGCATCATGTACTTCGATACAGAGATCGCACGCACGCCCGTCGAGGAACAGGGTTCCAGCTTCAAACACTGCACGATTGTCGTTGGAATAAAAATCGGTGAAATTGACGAAGTTTTGCAGCAGGGTTTTCAGATGCAAACGCAGTCTCAGCAATTTTTCTACTGAAGCAAATGCCTGAACTTGCGGCTGCACGGCGAGATCCTGCTTAACCAGATCTTCCAATTCGGCTTTCTTGCCGTTTTGCAGAATTTGGCGAATACGCGCGGGACTGAGCGCTGCAACTTCTTTACCTGCCTCACTGTTCAACCACGCCTGATACGCATCGAAGCGCTGTTTGATTTCGTTCCAGTCGTCAAAACTCAGTGTTGTTTTTTCGCCAATCAACAGAGAAACGACTTTGGTTTTAAAGTTGCGGATCGCCGCATCCCAAGCGGGGTTGATGCCTTTTTCCAATGGCAATAAAGCGTCTTGGGAGATTTTGGCCAGAGGGAAATTCGCAAATTCGTGGCAGTCAGCGGAGATTTTTTCGCCGGTCAGATTGGTCCAGGCCTCGGCAGGCTGATTGAGCAATTCAATGGCGCGGGCATCAAACTGTGTGGCGCGGCAACGGCTGAAAAAGTCATCAATTTTAGCGCGTACTGCAGCCAGTGCTTCATAACCTGCAGTGTAATCTACCGCCTCCAACCAATCGCTTTGGGCTTGATCCAGCCAAGCCGCGCGGGCTTGGCACGCGGCAAAAAATTGTTCCACGGTCGCCAGGTCAATTCCGGGCTTGCCGGAAGCGTCCACCACGCCAGGGAATGCCGCGAGGATTTCATTGATCAGGGTTTTTAGTTCGTCGCTGGAAGCGGAATCGGCGAGGATGATACCGTCGCCATTGAGAGGGGCCGCCACCAATGCGGTTTGTTGAGCCTCGGCATCCGCGAGAGTGATAACGCCAGCGTCAGACTTGCCGAGAATATGCAGCATAGTTCGGGCGCTGTTCAGAATGGTTGCGCCGTCTGGAGTAGCGTCATTTATATCCGCCAGCGAAATTTCCGCGGCGGGTTGCAGCAACAAATCCGGATTTTTCAGGCAATCGACCGCCCATTTAACGGCTTTGATCACTTCGGGAACCCGTACTCGACCATCGTTATCGACATCGATCAACTGCAAGGTTTTTTCGTCGAAGAATAATCCTTTTACTGGACAAGCCAGGGCAGCCCACAGCTTTGGATCCAACTCGTCGAGATGACGCAGATCTTCACCAGTGCGCAGAAGCACCTGATCAAAGCCACCAATTCGGGTAAATAGCCAAGGATAAGATTTGCTCATGGATGTGTCCTTATTGTAGAAAGGCCCGGCAATCATAATCCTCACGATTGCCAATTGCCATTAGGAGCGGATGCATAATGTGCCACGCAAATATCCGCGCCAAACTAGGCTAGGCTCTCCTGCCATAGCTTGTCTAAACGTTTCTCGGAAACCGGCAGGCGGGTTTTGAGGGTTTGAGCGAACAGCGATACCCGCAACTCTTCCAGCATCCAACGATACTGCTGCCAAAGCCCGTTCTGGCGATAAACCGCTATGCCATCTTTCTGCAGGCGCGCCTGATGTTTTTCCCAATAAGCCTGCAACAAGCGGGTGTTGCTCTTATCGCGGCTGATATCCATAGGTGCTTTTTCCAGGCGCACGCCAATGGCTTTCAAATAGCGCGGATATTGCTCCAGCCATTCCCACGGGGCATCGGAAATAAAACCGCGATAAATCAATTGGTCGAGCTGATGCTGAATATCGGAAAATGTCGCCGCCAGCATCAAACCATTGGGATTGCTCTTCATTTTCTTTTTGATTTGTACGGTTCCATCCAGTACCTGCAGTAGCCATTTTTCCAATTCATTGGCGAGCGGCACCACATTGTTTTTTCCGCGTGATAAAGCTTTGGCAAAAGCATCTGCATCGCGCGGCAATGGATGACCTTCGAGACATGCACGATAAACCACACCCTGCAGCATGTCCTGCACCACCTCTTCCCGCTTGCCGAGGTTCATCACGCTCAGCGCCATATCTTTGTTGCGCAACAATTCTTTTTGCAGATATTTGATGGTGGTTCCGAGTTGCATCATAAGCAAAGCAACCACCCCTTTGACACTGGTCTGCTCAGCCTCCAACGGGTTATCCAATAGACGCAAAGCCACTGATTGCCCTTCCACCACCAGAGCAGGAAAGGCTCGCACCTGCATGGCGCCGCGTTTCAAGGTGCATGAGGTTTCCAGCGCGCCAAAATTCCATTCAGTAATCGCATCGCGTTCTATGCTCTCCCCTACTTTTTGCAAGGTATTTTGCACATGGCCGCGATAGCGCTCGCGCAATTCCGCCAGATCCCGACCGCGATCCAGAATTTTATTGCGCTCGTCCAATACGTGGATATTCATGCGATAAAACGGATCAAGCTCGACTTCCTGCCATATATCCTTCGGCATAGGTTTGCCCAGCAGCCGCTCCAACTCATGTTGCAAAGACTGCAACAGAGGCTGATTACCGGGCTTGAGTCTGCCGATGATTTGATCCACATAATGCGGCACAGGGACGAATTGTTTGCGCCACTGTTTGGGCAGGCTTTTCACCAGCGCAATGCATTTATCGCGCAAAAATCCCGGCACCAACCATTCCAGGCGATGTTCGGGCACTGTGTGCAATACGCTGGCGGGAATACCAATGCTCACGCCGTCATCCGGATGACCCGGTTCAAAATGATAGGTCAGCGGCAGGATCATGCCTTCCAACGCCATGGAATCCGGAAATTGCGCTTCCGTAATTCCAGCGGCGCCGTGCTGCATCAGCAAATCGCGCGGAATCCACAATAAATCCGGCTGCTTTTTTTCCGCCTGTTTGCGCCAGTGTTCAAATCCCGCGAAATTCACCACATGAGCTGGAATACGCTCGTCGTAAAAACGATAAATAACCTCGTCGTCCACCATAATATCTTTGCGGCGGGATTTGGCTTCCAGATCGTGTACCGCAGCGACTTGTTTCTGGTTGTAGAGAAAAAAATCGTCTTTTTCTTGCTCGCGCTGTGGCGTTCGATTTGCCTGACGTCCGCGCGACGCACGGCTCGGATGTTGACCGTAACCGCCCTCAACCAACGCCGAGCGAATAAATACTTCCCGCGCCTCCGCTGCATTGATCTGACTGTAATTGACTGTTTTTTTGTCCGCCAATGTCAGGCCAAACAAAGTAATGCGGTCGTAAGCCAAAACCTGCCCGCTTTTGCTGTTGTAGTGCGGCTCGTAATAGTGATGACGCAATAAATGCTGCGCCAATTCCAAAATCCATTCGGGTTCGATTTTGGCGACGCAGTGGGCAAATAATTTGGAGGTTTCCAATAATTCAGCCGCCATTATCCAACGCGGTTTTTTCTTGAACTGCGATGAACCTGGGAAAATAGAAAATTTTCGATTGCGCGCGCCTTGATATTGCAGCTCACCCGGTTCTTCATTTTTTACACCTATATTGCCGAGCAAACCCGACAACAAGGCTTTATGCACGGCGGCGTAGGACGCAGGTTCCTGATTTTCTTTCAAGCCGAGTGGCTTACACGACACGCGGATTTGATGGTGGAGTTCACGCCATTCGCGCAGACGCAGATGCGATAAAAATTCCTTCGCACTTTGTTTGCGCCACTGATTTTGCGATAAATCCTGGCGCTGCTGCTCCGCGTAATTCCACAAATTCAAATAGGCAAGAAAATCCGAATTTTCATCCCAAAAGCGCCGATGTTTTTCATCTGCAGCCTGTTGTTTATCGGCAGGACGTTCGCGCGGATCCTGCACCGTCAACGCAGCGGCGATAATCAATACTTCCCGTAAAGAGCCGAGCTTGTGGGCTTCCAGAATCATGCGGGCGATGCGCGGGTCGAGGGGCAAACTGGCGATCTGGCGGCCCAGCGGCGTCAATTGACCTTTGGGTGTAACCGCCTGCAATTCTTCCAGCAGGCGATAACCGTCGCTGATAAATTTGGAATCCGGCGCTTCGACAAAGGGAAATTTGCGAATATCGCCGATACCCAAATGCAGCATTTGCAATACCACCGATGCCAGGTTGGTACGCAAAATTTCCGCATCGGTAAATTCCGGGCGTTGAATAAAATCTTCTTCAGAATACAGGCGAATACAAACGCCGTTGCTCACCCGTCCGCAACGACCCGCGCGTTGATTGGCGCTCGCCTGCGAAATAGGTTCGATCGGCAAACGCTGGACTTTGGTGCGCACGCTGTAACGACTGATACGCGCATAGCCCGGATCAATGACGTAGCCAATCCCCGGCACTGTAATCGAAGTTTCCGCCACGTTGGTTGCCAAAACCACGCGGCGTCCTCTATGGCTCTGAAATACGCGACTCTGCTCAGCGAGACTCAAGCGCGCGTACAAAGGCAATACTTCCAAATGGGCAAATTCGCGTTTGCGAATCGCCAACGCGGTTTCGCGAATTTCTCGCTCGCCCGGCAGAAACACCAGAATATCGCCATTGCTGCTGTTGGGCAGAGTGAGAATTTCTTCGATCGCCTGAATAATGGCTTCACTCTGATCTTCCAACTCACCTGCCCAGGGGCGATACAAAATTTCCACCGGGTAAGTACGCCCGGAAATTTCCAGAATTGGCGCATCGTTAAAATGGCGGGAAAAACGCTGCAAATCGATGGTCGCCGACGTGATGATCACTTTCAGATCGGGACGCTTGGGCAAAATCTGTTTGATGTATCCCAGCAAAAAATCGATATTCAGGCTGCGCTCGTGCGCCTCATCAATAATCAGAGTGTCGTAGCGCAAAAGCAGAGGATCGTTTTGAATTTCCGCCAGCAAAATACCGTCGGTCATCAATTTGATATGCGAGGTTGGCAGCGACTGGTCGGTAAAGCGCACCTGAAATCCCACCGCTGTGCCGAGCGCCACTTTTAATTCTTCGGAGATCCGATTGGCCACGGTACTGGCCGCAATACGACGGGGCTGGGTATGGCCGATCTGGCCCAGAATTCCCCGGCCTATATCCAGGCAAATTTTCGGCAATTGGGTGGTTTTACCGGACCCGGTTTCCCCCGCCAGAATGACCACTTGATGCTCGCGCAAGGCATCGGCAATTTCATCGCGGCGCGCACTGACGGGCAATTCCTGCGGAAATTCCACCGTCGGCAGATTTTGTTTTTTGGTCTGCACAATGGCTTGGGATTCGCTGAGCAAAGCGAAGAATTTTTGCTTGACCTGGGCGAGGTTTTCTTCCGTGTTTGCCTCTTGACCTATGCGCCAGAGCTTGCGCAGCCGGGGCCGGTGCATCAACAGGGTTTCCGCAAGAGCTTGCTCCAGTTCGGCGGAAGTGGCGGGGAAAATGTGGTTTTCCTGCATGGTCAATGTATTGCTGGCAAACGAAAGGTGCGCATTATGCCCGCAGGGGCGCCAAACCGCCAAACTAAACGCCCCTAGGATTAAGATCGGACCGCCCGGAAGGGTCGCCCGGATAATAGGGGGGCAGACCAAGCGCCTAGTAGCCAAAATGCCAAACGCAGGCGTTTTTGCGCTAGCTTCTAGTTACGCTACGCAAATCATTCTATAATCCCGCCCTATTTTTACCCGGAGCCAGGACTCGCTTGATCAACGCGGGCATGGCATTCAACTACAGCAAGGAACGTTTATGGACATTCGCTACTTACTTCCAGCCGCTTTACTCTTCGCTTCTCCACTGGTACACGCTGCAGCGCCCATCGCAAACACCGATATCCGAACAATTCGTGCCGGAACGACCTATACGATGAACGTGCTGGCCAACGATACGGATCCTGATGGTGGCAGTCTGACAGTCCTTCCCGAAGTTCGCATGGAGACTGATAACGCCACAGTTACGGTCAATAGCGACGGCGGCATCCAGGTGGTTCCAAATCCAGGCGTCGGTAGCGTCGAGCCTGAGAAGATCATCTTTTATTACACGGTGATCGATTCACAGGAAGAAACGGCAGAAGGCTTGGTAGAAATTCTGGTGAGTCCCAACATCTATAGCGGCATAGCCCAAAATAAAAACACTTATAGCGTCGCACAAGCGCTGGATCTGATCTGCGCTGAACTGGCGGACCGCAACCTTGAAGGTGCCAGCCCTGGCACCCGCAATCTGCAACTGCGTTGTGAAGGACTGTCCAAACTTTCCGACAGCGAGGCCGCAGAAGCCATTCAACAAATCACTCCGGAAGAAACCCTTGCTCTCAAGCGCCTAGGCACCAATGCCTCAAAACTTCAAGCCGATGTTGTTGGCGCGCGTCTCTCGCAATTGAGCCAAGGTATTGCCACCGCTTCACGCAATCGCTTGACCTGGGGCACCACGCCTTATGGCGGCGCCGCCGGTGACGGCCTATTCAGCCGCTTTGGTTTGTTTGGCAGCGTGCAGCTGGAAGACGCGGAGAAAGACCGTACCGATGCAGAAGCCGGCTTTGACTACAAATCCAATGCCATCACGCTCGGCGCAGACTATGCACTGTCCAAAGATTGGTTTATCGGCGCCGCTGGCGGTTGGACCGGCAACGATCTGGACTATAAAAACAACGGCGGTGATGTATCAGCCGATATTTTCACCTTTATCGGCTACACCACCTTCAACAGCGGCAATTTCTCCTTTGATGTGCAGCTCGGTTATTCCAGCAGCGAGATCGATATCTCCCGCTACATCCAATATGGTTCCGGTGAAGATGCTTTTTCTGCGAAAACGAAAGGTGAAACCAGTGGCAAAGAATTCTTTGCCAGCACCCAGGCGCAGTACCTTTGGTCTGTTAACGCCTGGTCGTTTTCTCCGCGCGCGCGCTTGAATTTCTCCAGCGCGGAAATCAAAGGTTACGCAGATAACGGCGCTGGCGGTTGGGAAGTCATTCTCGGTGACCAATCCATCGACCGCTGGGTGTTTGAAGCCGGTGTACAAAGCACCTATGCCATTACCACCAGTTGGGGCGTAATAATCCCTAACCTGGACTTCAACCTGGTTGCTGATGTGAACACCGACCAGGAATTAATGACCGGTAGCTTCGCATTTGCGCCGGGTGACACTGTGTTGTTTGCCCTGGAAGCGGAGGATCCGGACTCGCTGTATTACCAATTGGGACTCGGCTTCAGCACCGTATTGCCGCGCGGCACCAGCGCTTACGCAGGCTTCCGCAAAACGTTTGGCTACGATGACTTTTCCTCTACCCAATTCTATGCAGGCTTCCGCATGGAGTTTTAAGACGGCAGAATAGCCACAGCGATCAACCATAAAAGGGCGCTCAATGCGCCCTTTTTGCATCTTAAGGACACGACAATGAAAATTCGCCTTATTCAGCTCGATGTCATACCTGGCCAACCCGATCAAAATGGCCAAGCCATACTCTCTCAGATTAAAGCCGCTCAGCACGACGGGGTTGATTTATTGATACTGCCGGAAATGGCAGTACCCGGTTATCTGCTCGGCGATGAATGGGAGCGCTACGCTTTTTTGCGCGAGTGTGAATATTGGGGAGAAAAAATTGCTCAGGCGAGCCAAAACATTACCGTCGTATTCGGCAATATCGCGGTGGAATGGGATAGCAAAAATGAAGATGGTCGAGCGCGCAAATACAACGCGCTGTTCGTTGCCGAACAGGGTCGGTTTATTTCCCACCCAGTTACCCAGCAACCGTTTTTTATCAAAACCTTGATGCCGAATTATCGCGAATTCGACGATAACCGCTATTTTTACGATCCGCACAAACTGGCTTACGAACGTCAGTTGCAGTTAGAAGATTTGATCCAGCCCGTGCCGAGCCGCTTGGGCAAATTGGGTTGCATTCTGTGCGAAGACGGCTGGGACGAGGATTACAATATTTCGCCACTTGCGATTCTCGCGCAAAAAGGTGCGGAATTGCTGGTTAATATCAGCAACTCGCCTTACACCTTCAACAAAAATCACAAACGCAACCGAGTTTTTTCCGCAAAGGCGCGCAAATATCAGTTGCCGCTGGCTTATGTAAACGCATGCGGTCTGCAGGATAACGGTAAAACCCTGTTTACCCTCGACGGGGCGAGCTGTGTATACAACAGGGATGGCCACATCCTCACGCAAGCCAAATCTTTTCAGGAAGAGGCCGTTACTCTCGAACTGGATATCAAAACCACCAATACGTCAAAGGCAGTTCCCAATAATTGGATAGAAGATTCCACCGCGCAGCAATTTACGGCGATTCAATACGGCACGCGCAAATTTATGGAGCGCATCGGTGTGCGCAAAGTGGTGATTGGGGTATCCGGTGGCATTGATTCCGCCGTCGCAGCAGCGCTGTATCGCACGATTCTGCCAGCAGAGAATTTATTGTTGGTGAATATGCCTGGTCCCTTTACCTCTACTACCACGCGCAATCTAGGTCGGGCTCTAGCGGAAAATCTCGACTGTCCTTATACGGAAATTCCCATCCAGCCCGCCGTGGATACCACCATCGCACAACTGAAAAATGCGGAATTCAATTACAGCGCGGGCAAATTGAAACTCCAGGTATCCGACTTTGTAAAAGAAAATATTCAGGCGCGCGACCGCTCGTCGCGCATTCTTGCCGGCGTTGCCGCTGCTTTCGGCGGCGCCTTTACCTGCAATGCCAACAAATCCGAAATGACGGTCGGCTATTCGACACTTTACGGTGATCTCGGCGGATTTCTCGCTAATCTCGCCGACCTCTGGAAAGGCGAAGTCTACGCTCTGGCAAAATTTTTAAACGAAGAAATTTATCAGCGCGAAGTGATTCCAGCGGGCACCATCAAAATCAGACCGTCCGCTGAATTAAGCGCACAGCAAAATGTGGATAAAGATCAGGGCGATCCCCTCTTCTACCCCTATCACGACGCCCTATTCCGCAGCTGGGTGGAACGCTGGCAACGCGCAACACCGGAAGATAATTTGCAATGGTATGTCAACGGCGAACTGGCGCAGCAGATTGGTTATCAGGGTGATATTCAAACTCTCTTCCCGGACGCACAAAGTTTTGTCGACGATTTGGAGCGCTGGTGGAAACTCTACCAAGGCATGGCCATTGCGAAACGCATTCAGGCTCCGCCGGTGCTGGCAATTAAACGGCGCGCATTTGGCTTTGATCACCGGGAAGCTCAGATGGGCCCGCGCTGGACGACGCGCTATCAGGAATTAAAACGCCAAGTTCTCGGAGGCGGATCGCACTAACGCAGCATTTCCAGCCAATACAGAACCCGGTCATGACCGCGATAATTGCCGAAGGAAAATTGCGCATCTGGCAGTTGTGCATCGGGGACACCATCGTTATCCCAGTCGAACATCAACCAGGGAAGGTCTGTTAAATCAACCTTTACCGTAATACTGCCGGTATTACCGGCTCCGGGCGCCGTGAAATAGTGCCCGGCATCGCCCGCATTAAACCCAACAGTTGTTGCATTGAGATATGCATACCGCCCGGTGGTTGAACCGCCGCCCACACTTGCAGTTCGATTGCTGGAAATATGGATAGCGCCATCCGGATAGATAATTTTATTTAAAGGGATGGTGCTGCAGCTATCGTCGAGATTTTTTATCCATTGGCTACCGTTCCAGTATTCGGTCTGAAATACCACCGGAAGATCTGCCGTTTCCGGCCCATAAGAATCGTCAAGACGTAAACGGCCATAACGCAATCTGGTCGGTACAGAATTGACGCGTACCGTATCCATTATTCCGTCATTGTTAAGATCCAAATCCAAATCGCCCAGACGCACAGTGACCCCATCCGAATCCAGCGGTTTAAAGCCAATGCGTACCGACGAAAACGGGCCGTCTAAATTTGCAGCGCGAGCAATACTGAGCTGCGGCGCCAATGCCAGAACACCATCCTGCAAACTGGGTTCAGCCCATACATTGGTGATACGACCACTCAGCAACGTAGAACCGGCTTCATCAATGGCCGATAACATCGATTGCAAGTCGGCGGTCGAAAATTTATTAAATCCGTCTTTGTAATTTTTCAACGGCAAATCATGTGCTCCGTAAGGCGTTATTTTCGCCGAGAATGAAAAGGTTTCATCCAAATAGGAAAACGGCAAAACGGAACTGCACGCGGGCGTTAAAGATAAATCGCTCAAACGGAAATGATCGGGATAAAAACGCCCGACATAGCCCGATTTGCCGATGATTTTGCTGCTTCCAGTGCTACCCAGATAATTCCCTCCAGCTACGCTTGCAGCGATTTCAATAATACCCACTTCGCCAAACGAAACTGCCGAACTCGCCGTACCAACAGTAAAAGCTGTAAAACTACCCCCGGATAATCCTGGATTCTCTCCATCCGCTGGCGATATAAGAACCGAATTGGCGCTAATACCTTGTGCGGGATTTTCCTTGCCAAAACTCACCAAAGGCGGATTATCTGCAAGGTCGGCATTATTGCCCGGCGAATTGTCATTGTGGCCATCCGGAATACCGTCATTATTCTGATCGTCGGCCGATTGCCAGCCAACGGCGGTTACGGTGAGCGTAAAAGAATGCCCAGCTACGCGAAATTTTGCACCGCCGCTATCAACTGCTCCCGTATTTCCAGTCACAGCGACATTTATCCCGAATGGCCGCGCTATCAAAACATTGGATTGACCGAGAATATGGGAATCCGAAAAATTCCCGCTCGTGTCACTGATTGCGAGACGATATTTGCCAACATCTGATGCCAGCAAGGTGAAATTTGCAATACCGGAATTGAAACCTAGCTGAATATTATCGTTGGCCGGGGTGGAATTGGGCGGATAAAACGTTTGCCCACCAGCTGTGATCGCAGGGGCCGCGCCGCCAGGATCTGCGGAATCCCGCACCAGCCACATTTTCACATTGGCATTATTGTAAAGCTCCGCCACTCTACAGGACTTGGATGGCGAGGATATATCCTGGGTCATCAGCTTTGCGGTAAAAGAATGGGGGCGTCCGGCGATGACATCAGCATCCGCTGTTTCGATTACAAATGCATTAGCGGAAAATGTAACTGGATTGGAGATCGCGTTGACACCTCCATCTGATACGGTGATCTGCAAATTTTCCGCGTGCTGGTTATCCAGCAACAGAGTAATTTCACCTTGATCCGCTGCGGTAAATGTATAGGACGCCTGACCATTATCGTTGCTTGACGCTGTTAAATCGCCAAATGCATCACCGTTGGATTTTTTCCACTTGCCGTGACCGGAAGACGTTGAAAGGTTTATGGTTCCGGTATAACCCGTCAGAACGCTGTTATTACTATCGCGCGCGCTAATGGTTACCGGGAAATCGCTACAGGTACTCGCCGCGCCATTACCCGTATTGATATTCCAACCGTTAATTGAGGGCGTCAAACTGCATAGAGAGCCGAAATCCGCGGTATTAATTGAATCGGTGTAGTTGATCCAAGTGAGGTTATTCAAATGTATCCGGCCGGCAGCAGATACTCCGCCGGTTACCTGGACCATAAAACCGAGTAAAACATCTCCCGTTTGCGAATAGAGAAATCCGGAAAATCTTACGGACTCATCAAACGAGATTGTATTTTTGGCAAAAATCAATAAGTTTTCCGGGTGGCCATGCGTGATATTGGTTGCGAATTGAACCGTAACACTTCCATTAACAAAAATTCTGACCGGCCCATTACCGGTTATACCTATGATGTTTTCTCGGTGAATATTCAAATCACCATTGATGTAATAATCGCCTGGAGCAAAGTTGACTATTGATCGCCAATTAGTCGTTAATTTTCCCATGTAGTACTTTCCACCACTCGTGGAAAAATTCATAGTCCCTTGCTGCTCGACACTGACATCTCCGTAATGACCCGCCCCGTAGGTTGCGGTAGCTTCCGCCGCTATATTGATAGAGCCATCAGAGCCAGTACCAGCAGGGATCGTCAAATTGACGGGTGCATTAAATCCGCCTGTTGCGGAACAACTTACAGCTCCACACGATTTCCAACCGTATCCGGCGTTATCGATAATACTGGGCACATTTAGCAGCGTGCTTCCGCCAATTACCCGCGACTGCATATTCATTTCCAGATAACCACTGGCGGAATGCGCCTGAACCCCCGCAGAGAAAATGGAATCGCAGGTAGCGGCATAGGCATTCCAGACCAACAATTGCCAAGCGATCAACAATGCGCAGAAAACCCTATTCATAGCGCACCCCTGTAATGACTCTGCGTTCCGCTGCCAATTGCCCTTGCCCGCAAGACGCCGTTGCCTCCACCCGATAAATACCGGCGGTATCACCGGCACTTGAGGCAATTGAACAGGCAATTTGCGCGGAACAGGCATTTAATCCTGCGGCGGAGAACGTCAAGATATCGCCATTAGCCGCCGCACATTTTCCATCGGCACCCGCTTTATCCGCGGTATTGAACAGAATTTGATGCATGGCCACTTGCGCCGCACTTTCAGCGGCATAAAACGCCTGGACGGATAGACTCTCGTGCACAGCGGCGGAAAACTGGCCTGCACTTAAACGACTAATAGCTATCGCCAATGCACCTAAACCCACCAAAATAAACAGTGCGAGCGGCATTAAAAAACCTTGCTCTTTTTTGGATGGCAATTTTTTTAAATAACATTCAGGGCACATTGCGAATCAATACCTGATGATTTAAATCCAAACTGGCAGTGCCAGCGCTAAACCGCAGATGCATACGCACCACCATACTGCGCTCCTGCGATGCAGGCGATAATTCAAAGGCAATATTATTGGCTGCCACGTCATGCGCCATTAATGCACTCTTGCCGCCCGGGTTCCCCCCGCCCAAGGCCGTCGTCGAAAATCCATAATCTGAATAACGCACCAGATTGCCGCCGCTAACACAAAATCGAACGGGATCAGAAGTCAGAAACAAACGTTTATTAACGGAATTGCGGAAAAATCTGTGGGGTGCCGCAAGCGTAATGGAGGCAGGTCCTAAAGACGTAATACTGACACGCGCAGCCGGTTTTGCTGCGGTAAAAATCTCCGCAGGGGAAAATGGTGCAATAACCACATGCTGAGCACTTCCGCCCTGCCCGGCGAGATTTCCAATGGCAATCTGAGTCTGTTCAGATTTGTTATTGTTTAGATCTGCCACCGTGCTCTGATAATGGGTCGCGGCAACAACCGGCAAAAATTCCACACATTGACCGCCGGGACTAACGCGCACGGAATTCGGCACTGCCATGCGTAATTCTCTGGCCATTTGCTCCAAACTCAAACGCCCGCGTTGTACCAGTTGATTGCGCGTTTGCGCAATGCGATAGGACTCCAATGCACTGATCACAAAGTTGGAACCTATGGATGCGACTATGGCCAGGATCACCACGACCATAATCATTTCCACCAAAGTGAATCCCTGTTCCCGTTGCATCAGAAATTCACCTTATAGGCGGTTAATTGCAGGATATTGCCGTCCGGCATACCCACACTCACGGTGATGCGGCGCGCAGCGTCTGCAGCCAGCCCAAGATCACTTCCCGCCTCCACTACTGCCACTGAAACGCGGAATCCAGTGTCCGTTGTATCGGAATATCCGTGGTAATCACCCACATCATCAAAACGATTTTCGGGGGAAATTGGCGTACAGGCATCCACTCCATTTGAACCACAAGCTGGAATTCCTCCAGTCGGAGTATTGTCAGCAAACTTGCGCGCAAGAATTTCATCCATCAATGCTTGGCCTTTTTCCAAGGCTTTGATGCGCACGGCAGGATCAACTGTATTAATGACGGCGTTATTAAAAACCGCGAGCAATGCGCCCATTGCGATGGACACCACCACAATAAACACTATGACTTCGATCAGAGTTAATCCCGCTTGGGATTTTTTACGGGCGCGGTGTTTAGCAAGGAAACAGGATTTAGTAAGCATAACCGGTCGCCGTCACTGTGACATCAACACTCTGACCGTTGTTATTGACCGCAATTACAGTAGGACTCGTATGCCCTAAATGGTCGTAATTCAATACATGAGAGCTGAAGGTTATACCGCCTGATACGTCGAGAGGATAGCGAATTCCACCGACGGTAATACTTTCATTTGCGGCAAAATTTCCGTCTCGGTTGCTATCCACGCGCACATCCACCGTGGAGCCAGAAACGATTACCTGGACGGGTGCAAGTTGCGCCATGGCTTTTTGTTGGGCAGAAAAAAGGGCCGTGGTCAGAAGATCACGGCCCGCTTGCAGTTGGAGCATTGTAGAGGGGGTCAGACGGGACACACCAATTGTCGCGATAATCCCGACAATTACCATCACCGCGATCAGCTCAATAAGGCTGAATCCTTTTTCCGCTGTGTGATAGCGATGGTTATGTTGCTGCACGCGCTCCCCAATTATTCACTCGGAGGATCTATACCACCTGCTGCGCCGATAATAACAAACTCGGCAGATTTACCAGTGTCGCCAGTCAAAGTACAAGTGACGGCAATTTTATCGCCGACAGGCTTGCTAGCAATGCTATAGCCCGCAGGCAAACCACCTTGCAGAAGCACTCCGCCATCTGCGCAATTGGAGATATTGTAAAAAGGATCTGTAGAAGTCGTTGTCAGTTTTGCTTCTACCGCAAGATCCACGGCGTGGTTTAACGCTGCACCGCTTTCAATACTACCGGCGACACCGCGAACCGCAGCCTCGGCGGCTTCGTCTTGCAAATTAACAAAACGCGGTATTGCCGTTGCGGCCAATATCCCAAGAATGACCAGCACCGCAATGAGTTCGATCAACGTAAAACCCGATTGCTGATTTCTACCCATGGAAAATCTCCAACTATTTACAACTCGAAAAGATAAGGAATTGTGATCACCGGAATTTTGGCGCTTCACTTGATCCAGGCACATGCGGCCTTTTTGAAGTCGGATTTCCGTCTTCTGATGCCAGCATTTTGTTGAGCCAGCATTTACGCCTCACTTGCTCCTAAGCTTAGTCAACAATTTTTGGATTTCCTGGTTATAAAAAGACTTAGGCCATAGGACTATTTCAAACAGATAGTTATGACTTTCAGCCATTTATAATTTTTTTGGATATGCCAGATTGAAAATTTCAGCCGAAGCGAAAAATTGCGAAGAATGCAGTTTTTTAATTAAAAATTATTTGCGAATTAGTGACTTTCCATCAGGTTGGATATAAGCAATGCATATTCAATCCAAACGTTGGGAAAAAGATGAATGGATAACTGGAAGAATTGGCGGATAAAAGGAATGAGTCGATTCGAGCCATAAGAAGGATGCGAAGACCTAAAAAAGAAAGGCCCGCCAAAGCGAGCCTTTATTCTAGGCATTTTTGAGGTTGCTTTTAGAAGATCCAGCGTCCGTTGAACCGCAAAACCAAAGACTTCGCCCCCACTAGAGACCAATCATCCGTTGCAATATTGAGTGATACAGCATCACTCTCCAATCCAACCCATGTGGCGCTCATGGTAAAGTCATAGCCGGCCTTAAAATAAAAATCGCCAGCCAGATCGCACAGCAGGAACAAACGATCAAATTCAACACTGTCGTATTTCTCTCGCATATAGGAAATTCCCAAAGGCCCATAGAGCTTTTTGGTAGCCGACAATTGATAGAAAGTAGGCAACTTCTGGGTAAAGTTTTGGTAGCTCTCGACAGCGGTCATCATAGGCGCGCGTTGCGCGTAGCCATTGCTGTCAACATAAGTGCTGGTTGAAGCAACAGTGCCTTTGGTATAGGGGGCATCACGCCAATCAATTTCGCCAAACAAATCGTAAAAATTCAGATCGAATTGCCAACCGCCTTGCAGGTGAAATCTTGCCTCCACATCGAAAGAGTACCCCTTCCCTTCTGCCGGAATCACCGGGGGCCTATCCAACAGGTAGTCCTCTTCGTAGTAATACAGTACACCGAGATTCCCACCTTTAATTTCGTCATCCATTACATTGACCGAGCCGCCTATGGCGCCGTAAAGCAATTCTTCAGCTTCCAGATAATTCACCGATACGCGCACCAGGGAATCCTGCGACAGGGCAAATCGGTAACCAACTCGCCATCCTTCCGCTTTGACATGTTGTGCCTTCAAATAGGCATCGTAGGTTCCTTCCGGAATTTTCTTTTTGTTTTTGTCCCAATAAATGATATTCATCGTATCCGGAGTAAATTCGAATACATAATCCTCGCGCATAAAATGCGCAAGTTCAAAATTCTTCCAGCCAAATCCCATTTCCAGTCGGTTGTAGGTCAGCGCATGATTACCGGGCACTGGCTCACTACCGCCTTTCAGGTCATCTTCAAAATCTTTGATGGGAACGGCTTCGCTGAAAACGACGCTGCCATGACGAATAAAAATTGCAGCGTTTTTGTCATTGGCGAAACAAGGGAATGAAATCAGGGCAAATGCGAGCGCAATGAGAAGATACATGAAAAACCAACAGCTGGTTAAAAAGAAAGGGTGAACAAATGTTCACCCTGTAAGCATCGTTAATATTATTTTAGTCAAATCCCCAAAGGAGAGTTGAATTTTTGCATCGATTAATAGAGTGTTTCGATCTCGTTGGTATTGCCGCTGGTGTAGCGCACAACGACCTGGCCATTACGTTTCTCGATCACACCATATACAGTTCCTTTGTAGGAAACATCGCCTTCTACAGATCCACCAGTTGTACCTCGCGAACACTCATGCTCACTCCATCCTGGTTGGTAATGGTCAAATAACCTTTTGGATCACCATGGGATTGAGACCGAGGAATTTGAAGTCTATATTCGCCGTCGTTGTCAGTGATGCTCTGCGCGATTGATATCCCATCTGGGCCAAGCCCAAGCGGATAAGCGGTAACGCTAAAACCTTGGAGTATTCCCTTGCTGGCTTTACCCTCAACCGTGACAGTCGGCTCCTGTGAGTTCGAGGGATAATGCTTTTTGCTGCCGTTACAGCCACAACCTTGCATAATGATCGCGACCGCCACGGCACTCAGCAAGAATATTCGACGTAAATGCATGATCATTTTTTATCCACTTGTAATGGACAAAACGCTGAACAGCTAGCGAGATTCTGGTGGAATAAACGCGAGGTTTACCTGGACCCAGTTGAAAGAATAGATGGAACTTGGCAACTCGCAATTCGGCGGAATATAAATTTTTTAATGCGCTTGACGATGGTTTAGAAGTGCGCGGGATTGGTGCAGAATCTGGACATTTGAGCGTCAAAATTCAGTCACAAAGCGTTAATATGCGGCGGAGATGTTACGAATTTACACCAACCCGGAGTGTTCACTAACAAAATCTTTGTCGGGCAAATGCAAGGAAAAACAGCTGTGTTTATGCACCTTTTTGGACGTTATACATATCCCACATGGGGAGAAAGATTCCCAATGCCAGGACAGTGACAAATGCAGCCATAACAATAATCAGAATGGGCTCTATGCTGTCGCTCAGTTTTTTAAGGTCGTAGCTCACTTCCCTTTCATAAAAGTCCGCGACTTCAGCGAGCAATTCTTCTACTTTGCCACTCTCTTCCCCAACAGCAATCATCTGCAATACCAAGGGACTTAACATATCTGCCTGAGTATGTGTACGCAGCAAACTTTCACCTCGCTCTATACCTCGGCGAATACGATCTATCTTCATTCCAAGATAGGGATTATCAATCGCTCTCGAACACAGAGTAAGGGCCTGATTCAATGGAACCCCTGCACGGAGCATCAAGCTAAAACTGCGCGCATAGCGCGCCATGGAGGCACGATCAATAATGCTGCCGATAATGGGGAGCTTGAGTTTTTTTTCACCCCAGAAAATAGCGCCTTTAGGAGTATTAATGTAAAACCAGATTCCGCCAATCAACCCACCTATACCTAGTATCAACGCCCACCAGTAATTAACGAAAACATGCGATGTTCCGAGCAGAATTTTCGTCACAAAAGGCAATTCTGCTTTGAAATGCTTGAACATCTCCGCGAATCTGGGAATGACCCAAATGTTTACGACAGTAATCGCCAGCGCCAAGGCGATCATGACAAATGTAGGATAGCGAATAGCGGACTTGATACTTTTACGGGTTTCTTCGTCGCGCTCCATATAAAAAGCCAGCTGCGCAAATACCTGATCCAGGCTGCCGGTGCTCTCACCGACGCTGATCATGCTGACAAATAAATTGCTGAAAACTTTCGGATGTTTGGCCATGGCCGGCGATAGCGCCGACCCGCCTTCCAAGCGTGATGCAACATCGTTGAGTACACGCTGAAATTCGCGATGTTTGAGACCCGCCGCCAAACCTCGAATACCCCGCACGAGCGGAATACCGGATTTGGTAATCGTGTACATCTGGCGGCAGAACATGATCAGGTCGACGGGTTTGACTTTGTTGTTACCCAGTAATGCATCCAGGTCTATGTCATTATTAGACGCTGTCGCAGGCTGAATACTGACAGGCGTAATTCCTTGGGCAAGCAATGCAGAAGCTGCCGCTTCCTCATTGGCAGCGTCGAGCTGGCCTTTGGCCAATTGCCCTTGGGAAGAGCGCCCTTGATATTCAAATATGGGCATAAACGATTATTACCCTACTCTCTGCGCGATCACATTTTTCACTTTGCAACATCCTTCGCCAAACTTTCATCTTCCACTTCTGCGGATACACGCAATACTTCATCAATAGTGGTAATACCCTGAAGAGCGTAGTCCAGTGCACTTCTGCTCAATGGTCGATAATTTTCGTGCGCATTCGCTGCTTCATTAAATTGGCGCACATCGCGATCGCGTAAAGCATCTGCCATTGCGTTATTGACTTCCAGAAATTCAAACACACCAATACGATCCAGATAGCCGCTGTTATAGCAATGCGGGCAACCTGATCCTTTGCGCATTTGCGATACATCCGGTGCAGAATGTTTCGTCATACGACGAATTAAATCGAATTCTTGAGGATTAGGCGTATAAGGCTCAGCACAGTGGATGCATACGCGCCGCACCAGGCGTTGTGCAATCACCGCTTTCAGGCTGGATGCCACCAGAAAGGAATCCACGCCCATATCAATTAATCGCAAGGCGGATGTCACGGCATCATTGGTGTGCAATGTCGACAACACTAAGTGGCCTGTCATAGCAGCGCGCAAAGCAATTTCTGCCGATTCGGAATCGCGAATCTCACCGATCAGCAAAATATCCGGGTCTTGGCGCAAAGTTGCGCGCAATACTGTATTGAAGGTCAGACCGATTTTTTCGTGCAGCTGCACCTGATTGACACGGGGCAGACGATATTCCACCGGGTCTTCTACGGTGATGATTTTTTTCTCGGGCGTGTTGAGTTCGCTTAAAGCGCCGTACAGCGTGGTGGTTTTACCGCTACCGGTCGGACCTGTCACCAATACCAATCCGTGAGGACGATGGATCACATTGCGAAACAATTTAACGTAGTTGTCCGGCATGCCCACCTTGCTCAGCGGACGAATACCGGCGGAATGATCGAGCAAACGCATTACCACCGATTCACCGTATTGAACCGGCATAGTGGACAAACGAACGTCAATACTGTGAGAACCGATTTTTAAATTGAAGCGCCCATCTTGCGGCAAGCGTTTTTCCGAAATATCCAAACGCGACATCAATTTCAGGCGAACCACCAGTGCACCGGCAATCCGCTTTTCGTTCATGACTTGCTCAACAAGAACGCCATCAATCCGCTGGCGAATACGCAGCACGGTTTCATCCGGCTCTATATGAATATCCGAGGCGCGGCTTTTTACCGCTTCTTCAAATATTTTTTGCAGCAATTTAACGACGGGCGCATCCATGTCTTCCGCTGCAGTGACTATATCCGCAATATCGACCGCGTCGCTTTCCAGCTCTTCGTCCAACTGCTCCGCCAGAGAGGCAATTTCGCTGGCACGAGTATAGGCGACATCGAGAATATCCAGTAATTCGGATTCCCGAACCACTGCTGGCTTGACCGGTTTGTTGAGAATTTTGCGGATATCGTCCAAACCGAAAATATCGGTGGGATCGGACATGCCGAGCAGAATGCCGTCTTTATCTTCCTTCAGCGCAATAACACGATAACGTCGCGATACGGTTTCCGGCAGAATCCGCACTACTTCGCGATCAAAGCGATAGTGAGCGAGATCGATAAACGGGTAATTCAGCTGTTTTGACAAAAGTGTCAGCAGGGTATTTTCGTCAACAAATCCCAGCGCTACCAATTGGCGACCGAGTTTATATCCGGTTTTCTTTTGCTCGGCGAGCGCGGTTTCCAGTTGTTCCTGACTGATAATCTGATGGGCGACCAGAATATCACCTATGCGAATTCGCTTGGAAACAGCCGTACTGCTCGCAGAATTGTTGGTCATACCTTCCACTTATTTACCCGTAAAAACATCATCGACTTGGCGATAATTCCTGCCAGCGCAGCTGGGCGAATTGCATCACCCGCGTATCCGGGTGGCGCAGCCTCAGCACATTTTCATATGCGCGCAGTGCGATCTGTATTTGTTTGTTGCCATCAGCACTGACGGCTAGGCCGAGCCAATCGTTCACATTATTGGGCGCCCGCTCGGTCAAGCGCGCATATACCACCATAGCCGCTGCGTAATCGCCAATTTTTTGCTGCATACCACCCAGTAAACGCAACCGCTGCTCTTCAGCCAGAGAGGAAAATTCAACGGAAGTTAATTGCTGGATACCGCGAGCGTAATCACCTCTCAGCACCGCAGTTTGCGCAGCGGCGTAATACGCAGTGGCATGGCCGCGTTTTTGTAACAACTCTTCCAATTTCAACAATTCATTGACACGATTTTGCGCTGCGTAAAAGTCGGCCAGGGCAACAGCGGTTTGTCCAATCTCCGACGCACTTGCTAGCCAATTCAAAACCGAACTCTCCGCTCGCCAACCTTTTGCACGCAGCTCTGCCGACATCTGCTCATCACCTGTTACGGCTAGCGTGATAACCGGCTTTTGGGTTTGCACAACAGGCTTTTTTTCGCCTGCACGCAAACGCTCCTGATAAACAGACAGCGCGGAGTCCGCTACACCAACCACTTGTGCGCCCTTGATGTATCTTTGTGCAGCCTCAAAACGCTCATCTTTTACAGCGCTTTCCAACAGCGCGATATAGCGCTGTTGCAGAGAGGCAATTCCTTGCAATGCTGCTTCATTGGTTTTATCGAGCAATAAAACCGTTTTGTAGTATTGATAGGCATTGTCGCCTACTGGGCTGGTAAGGCGATTTTCTTGAACGGCAAGTTCCGCCGCATTGAGTAAACGCGCGATCGCATCTGTATTAGACGCGGTTTGAGCATTTGTATTAGATGCAATTTGGGTATCAGGATTTGCAGATACAGCAGGTATTTCAACGAGTGCTGAGGAAGCAGATTCGATTGAGCTATTTTCCTTGGATACGCTAATCACTTCTTCAGCATCAGTTGCATCTTGTGGCGCCAGCTCAGCCGTCACATTTAACCATTTGCTGTTAAAGGCAACCGGTTCAGGAATTGGCATAGGCGATTTTTTTGATGGAAATAAACCTAACGCATTCCACTCCACTACGACTGCATACAAAACTGCGGTAGCCGCCAAACCGGGCAACCAATAACGCTTTATGTCCGATTTTTTCGGTTCCACAGGCGCAAGCCCCGCAGGTAATACTCGCGCTTCTGTGGGTTGCTCGACGCGATCGATATCCCGGAGCATGTCATTGATCAAACTCATCGAGCAACTCCTGCCGCACGCGGCACAAATGCCCGACCGTTCAATTGCCAGAGGCGACACCAAAAACGTCCACCCAGACGCGCCTCCGGTGTGTCGCGCACAGCCATGGCAATATGCCATCCGGCAATACTGATATCGCCCCGTCCATAGGCACATAACAAAGCTTTATGCGCGAGAATATTTATCAACCGCGGAATTCCGCCAGAAGCCTTGGCCAGCAACCAGACGGCCAGCGGACTGAATAAATTGTTTTGCGCACAACCGCTGGCTTTAAGACGATGTTGAACATAAGCAACGACGCCCGCATAATCGAGCGGTTGCAATTTTTCTGCAAAGACAATTCGCTGTTTCAGCTGACGTAAATCTTCCCGATGCAACAGCACATCCAATTCTGGCTGCCCCAGAATTACCACTTGCAATAATTTGTGTTTTTCGGTTTCCAGATTCGTCAACAAACGCAATGCTTCAATGGTTTCCCGCGGCATGGTTTGCGCTTCATCTACCACCAGCACAACTCGCTTTTTCTGTCGCGCAATTTGTATCAGACGGCGATATATGGCGGAAGTCAGTTCATGGGATGGCATGGAGCGCTGATACTCCGCACCAATTTCCGTTGCGATAAATGCCTTAAGCTCTTCCGGAGCCAGACACGGATTGGGAATATAGGCGGTTACGAAGCGGGATTTATCCAATTTGCTCAGCAAAATACGACACAGCAAGGTTTTACCTGTGCCGACTTCGCCGACAATTTTGATAAAACCTTCGCCATCTCTCAGAGCAAAAAACAGAGTATTTAACGCTTCCCTGTGGCTGCGATAATTCACAAAAAACTGTGTGTCCGGCGTCAGAGAAAACGGCTTTTCCGTCATCTGAAAATGTTGCAGATACATGGCCCACCTATGGCTCAGCGGCCACCCCGCTCAGATTTAAGAGGACCGGAGAAATCACGGAAATCGCTCAACTGATCGCGCCAGGATTCCTCATTGACTACCACGGGACGCAATAAAATAACCAATTCGGTTTTGGAGGTCTGCCGGCTTTTGGTTTTGAAAAATGCATTGAGCACCGGGATATCGCCCAACACTGGACGCTTTCCATCCGCTGCACGCTTGGCATGTTGCATCAAACCACCCAATACAATCACTTGCCCGCTGCGCGCGCGTACCACGCTGTCGCTCTCACGAATTTCGCGCAGCGCCAACGGCAGGGAAAACGACGAATCACCCACGGTGACATTTTTAGTTTGATCGCGTACCTCACTGATAATCGGGTGAATGTGCAGAATCACATCACCGTCGGGAGAAATCTGCGGGGTAACATCCAGAGAAATACCGCTAAAGAAAGCGGTCAACTCCAATTCTGGCGACGAAACCGTGGTCGAAGCGCTGGATGTGGTATTGCTTTTTACCCCGGTTACAAAAAATTCATCCGTACCCACGCGAATGACCGCTTTTTGATTATTTACAGTGGAAACACGCGGACTGGAGAGAACCTGCACCGAACCTTGGGTTTCCAATAGAGAAAGCAAATCGCGCACATCGACAATTTTAAAAATCGAGGCAAAAATCTCCGCTCCATTCGGAGTGGCATCTCTGATATCGACCGGCGAGTTATACTGGGTTACGTTATTGGAATACATCAACTGCCCTTCAATCGCATTCCAATTGATGCCTGCCTCAAAACCTTCATTTAGGCGCACTTCCAAAATCTGCGCTTCCAACACCACCTGGCGTTTGACGCTGATTTCCGAGCGCTCCAAAAATTCCCGCACGGCATTGATTTCGCCTGGCATAGCGGTCACAGCCAAGAGTCCTGCAATCGGGTTGACCATAACATTGCGGCCATCCGCAGGAGCGCCAATCATGCTGCTCACGGTCGTATCCAGCATGCGCCAGAAATCGGTTTTATTTAATGTCTGTACCCGCGAGCCAGGGCTCAAGCCCTGGCCGCCGGATGAATTGGATTCAGACCCGCCGGCCAAGCCGAGCAAATTCATCGCCTCTGTGCTGGTGCCACTGGTGTTCGAACCGCTGGAGGAACCACTGTTGCTGGATTTCACTTCACCAATGGAGACATTGGTATCGGTCACACCGACACGTTGTATATCGATGTAATTGATGGAAAAAATTTCCGTGCGCAAGCTGCGCGGGAAAATCGTATAAATACCGTCTTTGAATTTGTATTCGTAACCGTAAATATCGCGCACCACGGTTAAGACTTCGGGCACAGTAACATTACGCAAGTCAAGGGAAATTTCGCCCGCCACATCCGGGTGGGTAACGACATTGACGCCGGCTTCGGATACCAGACTGAGGAAAAATTCCTTCGCCGGGATTTTATTGACCGTAACATTAAAACGTTTTTCGCTTACGCCTGCTTTCGCCATGGCCGAAACAGAATTGGACAGCAGTGCCTGATTTACAAAATCCGGCACCTCGCGGGATGGCTGACTGCGCTCCAGAGCCTTGTCATACAGATCGTCCGCCAGCGATTGTTTTTGCGTTTGCGGGGCGCAGCCGCAGACAGCAATCATCGCAGTCAAAAACATTAGCGCAGAGCGCAAGGACATAGGTCAGTCCTCCACCGCACGTAAAACGGCCGGCAAAAGCACAAGCTTCCCCTTCACACCATTTTTCAAATAAATCACCTTGTCCGGTTGAATTGCCAGTATCTTGGCCTGTTCCACCACATCACCTACCACTACCGTTTTGCCATTAATTACCGCGCGAGCGCGTGTACTGTCGGTATAAACGGCTTGCAACTGCAGGGGTCTGTTTTCCTCAGCAGCATTCGCTTTGGCAACGACCGCATGCAGAGGCCGCGTAGGATCGACCAATGCGCTTTCCATATTGTCGTTTGCGGTATTTGCATTCACGCTTGCGACATTTACGCCGGCCAAACACAGCAAAAATAACGGCGCTGCATATTTAAACCCCATCCAAAACACCTCGCTGCGTGGAAAGCGTAAATACCCGTAGGCGAACATCGGCATTCGGATAATTCTTGACTTCATAACGCAGGGAATCCCAATAAAAGCGCCAGTCGCTTTGCTCCAGCGTTTTCAGATATTCGACCACTGAGGGAAAATCACCTGCCAAATTCAGTACCACGGAATGTTTAAAAATTTTTACACCGGCTTCTTCCTCCGCTGGCCCTTGTTCAGCAACGGCATTTTGCAGATTGGAAGAAAGCGAAAGTTGTTCGGGTGGCAAGGTCACCATATTGACGATTTTAAGCTTGCCGATTTTGCTCAATACGCCGTGCATGACTTTTGGCAGCGCTTCCGCCGGAACCAGGCCTATCTCGGCCTTATCCAATTCGCGATCGAGTTGAGCCAGTTTATTTTGCAGATCCTGAATTTCGCGGCGCAATTCCATGTTGGGATCGACTCTCACCAATCCGGAGAGGACCTGCACTTCCGCTTGCGATGCGGTCAATGCCGCTTGGGCAACGCGTTCGCGTGCCACAAAAAGTTCTTTTTGTTTGGCGATCGGTTGCAACAACAGCAAATCCCACAGCAAATAAACCGCAGCAACAATTGCCCCTACAACCAATAAACGCTCGCGCGCCGCCAGCGTTTCAAAACGATTTTTTAATAACATCCATTTTTGTTTCACTGGAATCCTCCGGAATGCTCCATCACATAGGGCAAAGTCTGCGGATCCATGGGACCATCACCACTCAACAGAAACCGCACACCATCGCCATAATTTTGCATGGAGAGATAACCAAATTTGGCAGAGGCAAAATGCTGGTCCTGCTGCAATTGGCTGATATAGAGCGGCACCAATTCCGGCTTTGTACTCACACCCTCCAGACGCACAAAAGCGCCGCCACTTTGCAGCGCGAAATTCTGCAGTGAAACACCTTCCACTTTTTGACGACCCAGCGCCACCAGATGCTGGGAAAATCCACTGTCGTTACCCATTGACCGCTGCGCCAATATGGTCGACGCGCGCTCGCGATTTTGAATCGCCTGACGCAAGCGCTCGATTTCGATTTCCAACGCAGGATCTTTCGCTGGCCGAGGTGCATTTTTCAGTGCATCGGCTTCCAGCTTTTTGGCTTTCTGCTCGGTTTCCAAAGCCAGAACCGCCTTCTGCAAACCAGACAGCTGCCTGGCCTGAACCAATTGAATGCTCAATAAAATCGCCAGAAACGCGCCGAGCACGAGCGCCACTTTTTCGGCTGACAACCAATCCGTTTGCGGACGAAATTCCGGCAAATAAAGATTGATTTGCTGCATATCAGCCCGTCTCCACCTGTCGCAGGGAACCACCTATGGCGGCGACACACTGCTGTGCGAGCTGGTCGTCCCACTCGTCATTAACGGCCATAGGCACCACGGCAGTCGGGTTAAGCCACTGAATGCGCGGCGCGAGACTGGCTTTTAAAACATTGCCGATTTTGTCTTCAGAGACATGTTCACCGCAGACATAAATCGCCACTGGCGGCGCCTGTCCCATCTGCCGTTCGTAATAATCCAGCGAGCGCTGCAGCTCCAGCGCCAGCGCTTCCTCCGGCAAGCTGTCGAGCAAACCGACGTTGTAGTCGAGGGAAAAAGAACGGCCGAGATAGAGATTGCCCAGCCGGTAAATAAAGACGCTGGCCATGCCGTCGCGAATCCGCGTCAAGGCCACACCTCTCTCTGCTTGATCCGGAGGCAACAAATTCAGCACCACATTGCGCAACGCCAGCTCACCAATATCGATGGATTGCAGTGCCAAGCCCGCCTCGCCGACCAGATCGACAACAGCCTGGATTTTCTTTTTTTCGCAAACCACCACATAAACCATTTTCTTGTTGGAACGCACACCGTCTGCCGGCAGTGCAAAAACATCCACCGCAGCCTGGTCGACCGGAATATTCACCAGATCCTTAAGGCGCCAACGAATAGCGCCGCGCAGTTCTTCCGCCGGAACGTCCGGTGGTTCAACCAGGAGAATTTGATAGGTGTCAGGCCCCAACACCGCGTTGCAATCGGCGTTGTTCAGGCGTTTTTCCGCCACCCAGTCCTTTAATAACTGAGCGGGTGAAACAGTTTTTTGGTAGCGCAAAAAATCCATATGGCTGACGGTTCCGCCCTCGCCTGTCTGACGCGCCACCACTGCCATGCCGTCGGACTGCAGCTCCAACCCGACCGTCACGCCTTTGCGCCTCTGCTTGAACAAACCGCGCAGCCGCGCTGAGAACGCGTCTCCCATCTAAACCCTCATGGACATCGAACCAAGATTCACGGCGGGACGAGCCGCACCAGATATGTATCCTGCGGGTTTTAAAACCTTCAGGCATAACTGAGTATAGACACTGGCAGTCAATGTGCTGCCGAATCAGCTAAGCGTTACAGGGTGAATAACCAAAGCGTTATAGGATCAATTGCCGGTGCAAATAGCCGAAGCGTCCAAGGGGAATTGGCGAAGCGCCAAAGGGTTCAGAAGTGAGACGGGTGGCGGGAAAAACGGTAGGCGGCAAAGGCCGGAACAAAACCGACGATCACAGCGCCGGTGTAGACAGCGCCCAGCATATAGCCGGTAGCCGGGTAGAACAGGTTCGCGGAGATATGCAGGCCGAAAGAATCCACTATATAAGAACGACCCAAGGTCAAAAGTACGGTACTCACAGCATAAGCCGCGACTGTGGCTAAGGTGGTCATCAACAGCACTTCCAGCTGTAACAGCAGTGCAATAAACCAGGGGCTGGCGCCTACCGTGCGCAGCAAGAGGATTTCCCGTTTTCTTTCGCGCATGGAGGCGAGCAGCATTGCCGACATGCCAAACAAGGCCGCCACCAATACTAGGGCCGAAACAAAGCGCAGGGTTCCTTCCATCACCCCGAGGCTTGACCAGAACTGCGTCAGCACCACACCGGGCAAAATAGCTTGCAGCGGTTCACCGCGATACTGACTGACCGCGCGCTGTACCTGAAATACCTTCACGCGGGATTTCAAGCCAACCAAAAATGCGGTGATGGATTCCGGTTCAAGATCGTGGGCTGCCCCCTTGCGGTGAATTGCCTCCAGGCCGGCAAGACTGATATGCAGAGTCTGATCTACCGGAGTGCCGGTGGGTTTTAAGATGCCCACTACGGTAAAAGGATGCTCATCGTGCAGGGTAAAACTGGTCGCCGCTGTGCCATGGGCCAGCACCAGCTCATCGCCGAGCTTGTACCCCAAGCGTCGCGCCACTTCCGCACCCAAAACCACTTCGAAAGCCGCGTGAAATTCCCGCCCTGCGGCAAAGGTTAAAGGCAGGCTCTGGCCATAGCGGTAATGGTTAAAGTACGACTCATTGGTACCGAGAACCTTATAGCCTTTATGGGAATCACCCAACGACAGCGGAATAGTCCAGGCCACATCCGGCAGCGCAGCGATTTCCTGATAACTGCGCCAGGACACGTTATTGCTCGCATTGCCCAGGCGAAAGACCGAATAGAGCAGCAAATTGATATCGCCGGTGCGCGCACCGACGATCAAGTCCGTACCCGAGATGGTCCTGGCAAACGCCGACTTGGCGTTTTGTCGCACATGCTCAATACCCACCAGTACCAAGATGCTCAACGCCAAAGCCGCAATCGTCAGGGCCACCGACGACTTGCGTTGCGACAGACTGCGCCAAGCCACCCGCCAGAACATCAGGCCACCCTCTCCGCGTGATTAAGCTCCGCCATATCCACCTGAGTGGAAAAATGGCCGGCCAGGGAGCGGTCGTGGCTGACAAAGATCAAGGTTGCGCCGCAGGCATCCAGCGTGCGCAGTAACAATTCAATAAAAGCATCGCGATTGTCCTGGTCGAGCGCCGACGTTGGCTCGTCCACCAGCAGAATTTCCGGCTGATTGATCAAAGCACGCACCACTGCCACCCGCTGCTGCTGACCGATACTCAGGGCACCGGCTTTTTGCTCGAGCAGAGCAGCAGGCAGATTCACACGCTGCATCAGCTCCACTAAATAGTCTTGCCATTCCCGCCGGGAAGAGCCGAAATGCGCGGCGAGTTTGATGTTCTCCCGCACTGTGAGCCAGGGAATCAAATTGAATTGCTGAAACACCACACCCAGATGGCGCGCACGAAATTTATCGCGGGCGTGATTGCCCATCCCGGTCAAATCCTGCCCGAGCACTTTGAGTTCGCCGGAGGAAGGACGCAGCATGCCGCAGAGCAGATTCAATAAGGTCGATTTGCCGCTGCCCGACGCGCCGCGCAAAAACACCCGCGCACCCGAGGCAATCCGCCACTCCGGAATATACAGCACCGTCTCGCTGGCATAAGCAAAGCGCAAGCCGTGCACGGAAATGGCGTCTGCAACGGGTTCCATAATCAGCGGGAAAACCTGCCTAAATTGTCGGAGGGGGCGAAAGCCTATAACATAGCCGCGTTTTTTGAAACTCAGCGACCTGCCGACTTATGACCTTTCTTCGCGCGTTCTTCCTTCTGCTTTTCTCCTCACTGGTGCTGGTAACAGGCTGCTCTAAAAAGTCGGCTATCCAACAAGCGCCCGCGCAAAATCCTCCAGCAAACTCCGCCGGCCCCAAAATCGAATATCAGGAAATCGAATGGACGGATTTGATACCGAAGGAAGATCTGGATGCGCTGATGAATCCGCCGGAATATTTGAATGAAATCGCCGACGGCTCCGAGGAAGATACGCTGGAAGATCAACTCAAAATTCAGCAGGAAAATCCGGACGATCCCTATCAGAAAGCGCTGGTGTCCACCAAGGTCATCGCGGAATTTCACCAACGCAAGGTTCGTTTACCCGGATTTATCGTGCCCCTGGATTTTGACGACAACCAGGTGATCACCACATTTTTGCTGGTGCCGTTCTTCGGCGCCTGTATCCATGTTCCACCGCCGCCGCCCAATCAAATCATTTTCGCCACTTACGAACCCGGCCTTACGTTGGATGATTTGAGCGATGCCTTTTTTATCGAAGGCACCATTTTTACCGAATTGCAGGAGCACGATCTGGCCACTTCTGCTTACTCCATGAAGGTGGATCGCATACTGCCCTACGAAGAATAATTAACGCCTCAGGGCAGCCCGCGGTTTTTCCCTGCTCAACACCGCACTGCCCTGCCTTTGCTCAATCACCCATTCCAATTCAATCGTTTCTACGGCAGGAAATTCGCTAAAAAGCTCGAGCGATAATCCCTGCAATTCCGCCAGCTTTGCACAATGAAACATGGCTTCGACTTCGATATCTGTGTGATGCTCATGTGCTTCCGCATTGCCGATATCCACGCTGGCAATCCTGCAATTACCGCCCTCAAGCCCCAACCACTGCGCAACCTTCTGCAAAAAATCTCGCGCCTGATTTGCTGTTTTGCGCTCTTTCTCCGTTTGGGGAGTATGTTCAAAACCGAGAAAATTTGCCGCAGGCGAGCGCAGCGACACCAATAAATCGGTGCCCTCGCCTGCCACTTGCAGCTGAGCTTTGCCGTGCACGTGGGCCTCGTGGGATTCGTGATGATGGGCGTGGTCATGTGCAAATAACGGCATTGCCAGTGCGAATAACCATAAAAAGCTCAAAGCTGAGAGACGCATGATCACCTCCAAAAAGTCTGCGCGAATCATACAGCGGTTATCCGTAGAGCGGAAAAGGTGCCGCCATCAAGACATATCTGACCGCTGCCGTTAAAATGCGGCACATTTTTTTATCCGCGCGACCGCCATGTTTCATATCGCCCTTTTTGAACCGCAAATTGCGCCCAATACCGGCAATATCCTTCGCCTGATCGCCAATAATGGCTGCTGGCTGCATTTGATCGAGCCGCTCGGTTTTGATCTGGAAGAGAAAAAACTGCGCCGCGCCGGGCTGGATTACAGCGATCTCACCAAAGTCACCATCCACAAAAACTACCAGGACTTCAGCCAGGCCATGACCGGTCGGCGCATTCTGGCCTGCACCACCAAAGGCAGCCGTCCGCACGACCAGCTGCAATACCAGGCCGGTGACGTGTTGTTGTTCGGCTCGGAAACAGCTGGTCTGCCCGCCGACGTACTGGGCTCTTTTCCCCTCGAACACCGTTTGCGTATCCCTATGCAGCCCAACAGTCGCAGCCTGAATCTTTCCAATGCGGTTGCGATTGTGAGTTATGAGGCGTGGCGGCAGTTGGGGTTTGTGGGTGGGATTTAGTACAACCACGCGCATCCTTACCCTCTCCTAGGTAACACGTGCCAATAAATTATTCCCGGCCAAATCCTTTGTTGCCACGCAAAATGATACGTTGTATCGTACCACGCATTTTTACCCACCTGGATACATCCATGAAGCGAGTTGTGTTTCTTTCCGGCATCCTGCTGAGTACGCAGGTTTTTGCAGAGACCGTTACAGGCGTTGTGACAGACGATCAGGGACGGCCATTGGAAGCCGCTAAAGTCTCGGTTGTCGGCAGTCGACAAAGCACACTTACCAATCCAGACGGGCAGTTTAGCCTGCAAGATCTCCCCGAAGACGGCGCCATTGAGTTGCATGTGACGGCGCAGGGGTACAGCCATTTGGCGGTTCATGTAGAACAGCAGAACAAAAATCTGCAGCTGGTTTTACAGCCCACAGTGCTGGAGCAAATCGACGTCTACGGTTTGCCGATCCACGCTTCCAATATGGAATCCGTCCAGCCGATTTCCGTGATTCGCGGCGATGAATTGCGCCGTAAAAGTGCAAGCACTTTGGGTGAAACCTTAAAAAATGAAGCGGGAATTCACTCGACCTACTACGGCCCCGTATCCAGCAGCCCGATTATTCGCGGCATGGACGGACCGCGTGTACAAATTGCGCAAAACGGTCTGGATGTGGCCGATGCTTCGCGCATAGGCCCCGATCATTCCGTCGCAACAGAAACCGGTTCTGCCGAACAAATCGAAGTATTACGCGGCCCCGCAACGCTGTTTTACGGCACTGGCGCTATAGGCGGCGTAGTGAATATCGTCGACGACCGGGTTCCGCGCGATAACCAAACCCGCGCCCACTTCAACACCGGCCATAATTCCGTTGCCGACGAAAATTACACCGGTTTCGGTGTGACTTCCGGGGCAGATCAAGTTGCCTATCATCTCGATGGGTTTTGGCGCGACGGCAATAACTACAAAATTCCCGCCGACGATGAAAATCGTAAAAGATTAGCCAATAGTGCTTCCTCATCCGCCAGTTTTAACGCTGGCGGCAGCTATTTCCTCGACAACGGTTTACTTGGAATCTCCTTTGGTAAATTGACACGCGATTACGGCATTCCCGGTCATCAACATAACGCTCATGATCATGACGATGACCACGATCATGATGAGCACGAAGATATTCACCAGCAAGAAGATGTAAGAGCAAAACTGCAGCAAAACCGCTGGCTGCTGATTGGTGAATTCGCGCTGAACAAAGGCATTCTCAGCGATATCAACACCAAAATCGGCTATTCGGATTATCAACACCGCGAAATTCACGACGAACATGCGGATGACGGCAGTCTGTTTAAAAACAAAACTCTGCAAACCCGCGTCGATTTTCTCCACCGGGAAATTCTCGGCTGGCGCGGCGCATTATCCAGCGAATACAAAACCACGGAATTTTCCTCCGAAGGTGCAGAAGCCTTTACTCCTCAATCGGATACCGACACATTTGCCGTCGCTTTGATTGAGGAAAAACACAGCGGCGCTCTGCTCTGGCAGCTTGGCGCTCGTATAGAAAAAATATCCTTGAAAACCGATTCGTTTTATCTGCCGGATTTGCACAACCATGGCGAATCAGCGTCTTTAATTTCTCGCGATTACGATTTCACACCTTACAGCCTCTCCGCTGGCGTCGTGTGGGATTTTGCCGATAGTTATAAATTCGGCATTTCCTACGCCCACGCACAACGCGCACCCTCCGCAGCGGAATTATTTGCCCTGGGACCACATATCGGCACACAGACATTTGAGATAGGTGCAATGTTTGATGTGCACGAAGTAGCGCCGGATCATTTCCATTTGGAAATCGCTGACGAACCAACAACGGAAAAATCCAACAATATCGATATCAGCCTGCGCAAACACAAAGGCGCTTTCGGTTTTATCTTCAATATTTTTTATAACGAAATTTCCGATTATTTTTATCAAGCTGATACAGGACTGACGACACATCAATTATTTGGTCATGAAGGCGAAGAAGAACACGAAGGCGATTTGCCGGTTTATATCTTCCGCCAAAGCGATGCTGTTCTTTATGGCGCGGAATTGCAATTCACTTGGCGACCTGCAGAGTTTTTGCAGTGGACCTTATGGGGTGACAACGTCCAAGCGGAATTGAAATCGGGCGAATACCTACCCCGCACACCACCGAAACGACTGGGCGTTATGTGGGACTTCAACCATAAAAAATGGAACACCAAATTCTGGGTAAGCCACCTGTTTGATCAGGACAACACCGCCCCAGGCGAGTCAGCGACCAATGGTTACACATTGATCAATGCGGAAATTTCCTATTCCCATAACTTCGATGGCACCGAGATCACCTGGTACCTGCAGGGCGACAATCTGACCGATGAATACGCCCAAGTGCACTCGTCATTCCTGAAAGATCTGGCGCCGCTGCATGGGCGGGGGTTTAGGTTTGGGATACGGGGATCCTTATAAGAGGTCGCCATACGAAGCGTTAGGCATATAAGAGAGGATTGCAATAATTGGCATCTCTGATATACCAATGCCTCTGATAGAAGATCTTTAATACCTGAAACGCTTCGAGTTTGCTAAAGTCCCTGCAAAGATGTAATCGCGGCAAATTCATCCAAAATATGAGGCGCCTTTTATGCTCCGCAAGAACCCTACCGGCCACTACCCCGAAGTCAGCAGCGAAGCTTATGTAGACAACACCGCAATTATTTGCGGCAAAGTCATTATCGAAGCCAATGTATTTATCGGTCCCTACGCCGTTATTCGTGCGGATGAAGTGGACGAAAACGGCGAGATGGAACCCATTATTATTCGTCGTAATTCCAATGTGCAGGACGGCGTGGTGATCCACTCCAAGGCAGGCGCTAAAGTCGAAATCGGCGAAAGCACCTCCATCGCCCACCGCTCCATCATTCATGGTCCCTGCGAAGTCGGCAGCAATGTGTTTATCGGATTCAATAGCGTTCTGTTCAACTGCCGCGTCGGCGACGGCTGCGTGGTGCGCCATAACTCGGTAGTGGACGGCTGCGACCTGCCAGAACGTTTCCACGTACCGTCCATGACTCGCATCGGTCACGATTTCGATTTAAACACTATTCCCAAAGTGGATCCGGAATATCAGGCGTTCTCCGAATCCATTGTCAGCGCCAACCATTATTTGATTAAAGGCTACAAGGAACTCTCCAACGAATTCTAAGGGTTTATGACAGACGCGCGCCCGATTCCAACCAATATCATCACCGGCTTTCTCGGCACAGGAAAAACCACCTCAATACTGAACCTGTTAAAAACAAAACCAGCAGGTGAACGTTGGGCGGTGCTGGTAAATGAATTTGGTGAAGTGGGAATCGACGGCGCGCTTTTGAGCGGTGCGGGAGACGATATTTTTGTGCGCGAAGTACCGAGCGGCTGCATGTGTTGCGCCAATGGCTTGCCGGTGCAGATTGCCCTTAACCGTCTGCTGCGCAAAGCGAAGCCGCAGCGATTGTTGATTGAACCCACCGGGCTCGGCCATCCGGCGGAAATTATCGCCCTGCTGCGTTCGGAGCTTTATCAAAATGTTCTGGACCTGCGCGCGACTATCACCTTGGTGGATGCGCACAAATTGGCTGATGCACGCTACCGCGATAACGCCACCTTTCAGCAACAACTGCAAGTTGCCGATGTGGTGGTGGGCAATAAAGAGGACACTTATACCGACACGGATCGCGAGCGCCTGGAGCAATACCACCAGGAATATCTGCCGGGAAAAACCCTGATTTACAGCAGTTGGGGCGAATTAAATCCGGCACTTCTGGACCAGAAAAATCTTCAGCAAACTCAGCATCGCGAATTCGACGCAGCAAGCCCTTTTACCGTCGATCTCCCAGAAGCCCTGCCCGCCTGCGGTTATATCCACAAAAGCCGCGCTGCCGATGGCTATTTCAGCAGCGGCTGGATTTTCAGCCCAGATTTTATTTTTGATTACGCCAAAATTTTTGCGTTATTGAATGGTTGCGAGGAAGAACGCTTAAAAGCGGTGTTGATTACGGAGCAAGGCGTTTTTGGTTTTAATAAATCCGGCGCAGTGTTGACTGAAATCGAATTAGACGACACTCTCGACAGTCGCATCGAAATTATTCACGACAGGGAAATTGATCAGGAAGCGTGGCAAGATCGCCTTTTGTCGTCTATCGAATCTCAATTCTAAAAACCTTTTTCACAAGTTCTTTTCGCTACCGGGACAGCATCCATAGCGCCTCTTATACGCCGCAATAAAATTGGTGGAATGACTATACCCGGCGGCATAAGCAGCCTGGGATACGCTAACGCCTTCCACCAGCAACAATTCGCGAGCGTATTCCAAGCGTTTGCGACGAACATAATCGCCCACTGGCATACCCACTTCCTGTTTGAAATAGCGCTGCAGGGTGCTGGTACTCATGCCAAACATTTTGCCGACGTCATCCAGGTTCAACGGTTGGTCGATATGGGTATCCAGATAATGGCAAACCTCGGCGATACGGTTACCGCGACGCGAACCGGCAGGCTGATTTTGTTGCCAGAGTTCCAACGAAGCCAGCCCCTCACCGACCAGTAAAAGCGCCTGATTTTCGATATGCAATCGTTGCAAGTCCGCCTCTGGATTGGTCACCGCCAATATCTCCCGCGCGGCGGCAAAGGCCCGCGCCGAGGGTCGCCAGAGCGGCAGATTGGCGGTGCGCTGTAGCGACAGCTCCCAAACACGATTTGCCGTTTTTGGGCAGTGTTGCGCCAACCATTGCGGCGACACGGTGACGTGAACTTTGGTGAGGTGACAACCGCGCTGCAGATCGCGCTCCCAGCGGGTGGGCTCTTCCAGAATCATGGCGGCGCAGCGCGGGCCGCCGTCGCAACATAATTGAAAGACGTGTTCGTTCAAACGGAAATTCAGCTCGCCGCGCAGCAGTAACAAAAAACTTAATCGCGGCGAGAGTTCCGCATCTGTGGTGGTGCCATCCAACTCTTCCAGATCACACACATGTACGGAAAGTCCCGCGGGGTATTCGACACATTCAAAACGTCCCCGCGCCAGAGGCTTGGCATAAGCAGCCGATTTGGAAAATTGCGACCGGTAGCCGCCGAGTTCCGCGAGCTCGGTGAGTTTCCGCCCGTCGATGACCGGGGTAATACCTGCTGTTCCCGCTCCCCGGATGGTCATCTTGTCTCCCCGCATAGTCCCTCCTCTATATGCATTGTTTTATACCGTGTTAACTAACTTGTCTGGCGCACACAAGAAGCCCTGCGCCTCCCCATCCCAACACTTTGACGATTTCGCATCATCATCTGGCTCTGGCGCATTACCCCACTAGGAGCATCTCTCGCACCCCGCCAGTATAATGCTACCGAGAATCATTATCATTTAGATTTTGCCAGAACGGTGACCTACTGCTCTGCGCGGATCGCCATCGTTGTCATTGGGGAGTTGTAGAGATTTATGGGTAGTTTGCGTAAGCGCCATCTGAGCCTTTCATTGTGTATAGCGGCTGCAGCTCAGGTACAAGCCGCCGAGAAAGCGGAACAAAAGCACATCGAAGAGACTGTCGTATGGGGAACCAAAGTCTATTCCTCCTCCCTGGCATTGGATTCCGAGGCAATGGATATCAAGCAGGCGGACCATATCAGCGATCTACTGCGCCCTATTCCTGGCATCGACGTGGGCGGCGCGCATTCTCTCAATCAACGCATCACCATTCGCAGCATGGACGACAAAGATCTGCGCATCAGCATCGATGGCGCCAATCAAAATACTTATATGTACCACCATATGGGCAATCTGCAGATTCACGCGGACATTTTGCAAGCCGTGGAAGTTGAGGTGGGCAATAACTCAGTGGTCAATGGCGGCCTGGGTGGCGCGGTGCGTTTTCAGACAAAAGAAGCGCGCGACCTGCTGCGCTCCGGCAAGCGTTTTGGCGCGCTCGGCAAAGTGACCTTATCAGATAACGCATCAAATAATTACGCAGTATCGGCGTACGGCCAATTAACTGACACTGTTGATATTCTCGGTTATTACAATTTTGTTGATCGCAGAAATTATGAAGTTGGCGGAGGCAAAATTCTTGCCGCTGACGGTTCTGTTATTCCCGGCACGGATGGCAAAGTTCGCGGCTTGGCCGGCGAATTAACCGATGGACTGATTAAACTGGGTTGGAATCTCACTAAAAATCAGCGCATTAAGATTGGTTATGAAGCTTATGCTGACGAAGGTGATTACAGCTATCGCCCCGATATGGGACTGGCAACGGATATTACGATTGCCAATTCGCTGAACGTGCCGCTGGTCTACCCCACCAAATTCACCCGCGATACTTTGACGTTGAATTATGACGTCGCCGTCGGCGGCCACACCAATATCCGCACTGCGGTGTTTCGCAATGAAAGCACTCTGTGGCGCGATGAAAGCGGTCTGGCTACGTGGAACCCCGCAGGTGCCACAATCAACGAAGGTGAAGCGGAAAATACCGGTCTGAATATATTGGCCGACTCCAAGATAACGCTTGGCTTTCCGCATACTTTCACCTATGGCGTGAACCATGTGGAATATAAAACCGGCTACAGCGTCGACGGGCAATTTCTCAGCGGCGAGCAATCCACACAAGCAGCCGTATTTATTCAGGATCGCATAGAGCTGACGGACTCTTTGGCCATTACACCCGGTGTGCGTTACGACACCGCCAATGTTGAAACCGCTGTAGTTGACGACAATTTTACCGATACCCTTTGGGCGCTGGCGGGTGAATATCAATTTGGCGATTACCTGTTGCTGAGATTATCTACCACCCAATTATTCCGTGCGCCGGAAATCGGCGAAGTATTTGCCGGAGCCGGCTTGGGTGATGCACGCAACCAGAACATAAAACCCGAAACCGGAAGTAATTCCGAGTTGGCACTGGCTTATGAAATCTCCGGTTTGTCTACTGGGGTTACCGTCTTCCGCACTCAGATCGACGATTACATTTATGACTACGCCAGCAATCCGGCCGGCGGCTCCTGGAAGGACAATGTCGGTGATTTGAGCATCGATGGTTACGAGGCCTATGCGGAATGGGATCAAGGTAATTGGCGAATTTTGCTGACTTACGCTTCTGCTGAGAGTGAGCTCGACGCATTCGCCAATTATTCCGATCTGGACGGCGCTCGCATTGATCGTGAGCAAGGCGACTCCATCGGCTTGAATTTCCGTTACTCCTTCACTCCCGTGAAGATCACGCTCCAGTGGGAAGCGCTGCACGTCAAAGATTTAGGCACCGGCATCGATCTGGATTCCACATCCGACGATAACGACAACGCCAAAGACAGCTTTACCGTGCACAACATTTCCGGGCGCTGGACACCGGAAGGCAGTCTGCGCGGACTGTCAATCACTCTCGGCGTGGACAATCTTTTTGACGAATTTTATGCGTCGCAGTCGTCCCGCACCGGTACCTCATTTCACCCACGCTTTGGCCAGTTGTATCTGCTGGATTACGAGCCCGGCCGCAATATCAAAGCGGCGATTGCCTATCAGTTTTAATAACGCACAGGTAGTGCGTTGATATATACCCTGGGAGCAAGGTTAATCACGCCGTTCGCTTGATCGGCTAGTCCAATTGCCGCAGCAACAGGAAACAAAAAATGAACCAATTCGTACATATCGCTTCAGAAATTCCAGTAGTTTCCAAACATCTTCTGGATAGCTACCAACCCGATAGCAGTGTTTATTTTGCGTCTCCCAAGCGTGCTTTATTGGCGCAGCCGCCATTTGCCTCCCTGCTGGTCACTGGCCATAAGGATTTAAATGAACAGGCCAACGAGTCTTTGCGTTTTGCCCGGGAGTTGGGCTTGGCCAAGCCCGTGGTGGTTGGCGCCGTGCCGTTCGATATCAAACAAAAGGCTTATTTACGGGTGAGCAGTAATTGCCTTATCGACGGTCAGGTCGCGGCGAATACGCCGGCAGAGGAATCCGTCGCCACAGGTGAATGCACGGTCACACAAGTGCCCGCACCGCACTATTTTATGAACGGTGTGCGCGATGCGCTGGCGCGTTTTGCCCGGGGCGAATTGGATAAAGTGGTGTTGTCGCGCACTCTCGAAATTGAGTGCGAATGCGCGCCCAATGTCCGCGCTTTGGTGAAAAAACTCTCTCAGCGCAACAGTAATGGCTACACCTTTGCCGTTAATTTGAAAGATATTGATAACGAACGCACTAATACCAATGTGCACGCGCTGGTTGGCGCCAGTCCGGAATTATTGATTTCCCGCCAAGGAACTAAAGTGATCGCCAATCCCCTCGCCGGCTCGGAGCCGCGCAGCGATGACCCGGTTATTGACCGACAGCGCGCCGAACAATTGCTCCGTTCGGAAAAAGATCGCCGCGAACACGCCCTGGTCATTAAAGCCATCGAAGAAGCACTGCGACCTTTTTGCCGCACTCTGCATATTCCGGCGGAGCCATCGGTGATTTCCACCCCGGCTATGTGGCATCTTTCCACCACCATTCACGCGGAATTAAAAGATCCCGCTACAACGTCACTGCAATTGGCGCTCGCACTGCATCCGACACCAGCCGTCTGCGGTTATCCCGCCGAGGCCGCGCGCCGCGCTATTAATGAAATCGAATCCTATGATCGCGGTTTATTTACCGGCATTGTCGGCTGGTGCGATGCCACAGGAGACGGCGAATGGGTGGTCACCATCCGCTGTGCGGAAATCAAAGATCGCAATGTCCGATTATATGCCGGGGCCGGCATAGTCGCCGGATCAGATCCGCAAAAAGAACTCGCGGAAACCGGGGCCAAATTCAACACCATGCTCACCGCGTTGGGCATCAAAGATTTTGCAGGCGCAGCAGTATGACCGGCATGCAACCCAAAGCGGCGAGCTGGCCTGAGGAATTCGCCGAGCGCTATCGCCGGGAAGGCTACTGGCAAGGCATTACGCTTGGCAATCTTTTGCGCAATTCCGCAGCACAATATCCCGATCATATCGCGGTAATCGACGGCGAACGCCAATGGACTTACGCGCAATTAAACAAAGCAGCAGATGAATTGGCAGCGGGACTGTTTCAACTCGGCGTTCGCAGCGGCGATAAAGTGGTGGTGCAGCTGCCCAATATTGGCGAATTACCGCAGGTAATTTTTGCCCTGTTTCGTCTTGGCGCCGTGCCGGTTTTTGCCCTGCCCGCTCACCGCGCTTTTGAGCTGGACAGTTTTTGCCGACAGACGCAGGCAAAAACCTATATTACCGTCGATCGTTTCGGTGGTTTTGACTATCGCGCATTGGCACGACAACTGAAAAATTCGACCGAACTGCAGCATATTATCGTCATCGGTGAAGCGGCTGAATTTATTCCCTTCGCGCAACTGCCAAGTGCAGCTATCGAGCTGCCCGATGTCGATCCTTCAGCGATTGCCTTATTGCAGCTCTCCGGCGGCACCACCAGTATTCCCAAATTAATTCCGCGCACTCACGACGATTATTTTTACAGCTTGCGCGCCAGCGCGGAAATTTGCCGGCTCAGCGATAGCAGTGTTTATCTCGCGGTATTACCTGCTGTGCATAATTTTCCACTGAGCTCACCCGGAATGTTGGGCGTCTGGTATGCCGGCGGCACAGTGGTAATGGCGCTGAACGGCGCACCTGAAACGGCATTTGCGCTGATCGCCAAACACCGCGTCACCATCACCGCGCTGGTACCGCCTCTCGCCCTCGCCTGGCTTAGCGCGGTGCGGCAAAACAAGTTGGATCTTTCCAGCTTGCAAGTGGTGCAGGTGGGTGGGGCCAAATTGAGTGCGGAAGTGGCCAAACAAATATTGCAGGCTTTTCCCGGTCGTTTGCAGCAAGTGTTCGGTATGGCAGAAGGGCTGGTGAATTACACGCGCCTGGATGATCCAGATGAAATCGTGATTCACACCCAAGGGCGCCCTATTTCCACCGCTGATGAAATTCGCATAGTGGACGAAGAAGACCGGGAGTTGCCGCGCAATCAATTAGGGCAGCTGTTAACTCGCGGTCCCTACACCATTCGCGGATATTTTCCTTGCGGTGATGACAATCTGGATCGCCTTAACGCCAAAAATTTCACGCCGGACGGTTTTTATCGCACCGGCGATATGGTGCGCTTGACGGATGACGGTTACCTCATAGTCGAAGGACGCAGCAAAGACCAGATCAATCGCGGCGGCGAAAAAATCTCCGCTGAGGAAGTGGAAAATCATCTGCTCGCCCACCCCGCCATACACGATGTCGCCATGGTGGGCATGGAAGACCCATATCTCGGCGAGCGCAACTGCGTTTTTATTATTCCAGCGACAGACAATACCGATTCAATCCGTCTACCCAAATTGCGCGCGTTTCTGCGCGAGCGCGGATTGGCGGATTACAAATTGCCCGACCGGGTGGAAATTCTCCAAGCATTTCCCAAAACCAGCTTTGGCAAGGTCAGCAAAAAAGCTCTGCGTGAAATGCTCACCGACCTTACGCCACAAATTTAACAGGATTACGTTATGGCCATTCCCCGTATATCCGCTTATTCATTGAGCCAAGTTGAAGGCTCTTTCACTAATAAGGTGAACTGGAAAATCGATGCCAAACGCGCTGTGCTGCTGGTTCACGATATGCAGAATTATTTTGTGGATTTTTACAGCCGCGACCAGGAACCTATGCAAAGTCTGCTGAAAAATATTAAGACTTTGGCCACCCTGTGCCGCCAGCGCAATATCCCGGTGGTCTATACCGCGCAACCACCCAATCAAAAACCCCATGACCGCGCTCTGTTGACGGATTTTTGGGGCACCGGTCTTACCGATAAAGACAATGTCACCGCCATAGTGGATGACCTAAAACCGCAGGCGGCGGATATCCAATATGTGAAATGGCGCTACAGCGCATTTCAACGCACATCCCTGATGGAAGATATGCTGGATCTCGGCCGCGACCAATTAATTATCTGCGGCGTGTACGCCCATATCGGCATTTTATCCACCACGCTGGAAGGCTTTATGCGCGATGTGCAAGCCTTTGTGGTGGCAGATGCGGTGGCGGACTTCTCACCCGAAGAACACACCATGGCGCTGAATTACATCTCCGGGCGCTGCGGCAAAGTTGAGACCCTTGCAAATGTGGTGGCGACACTTACGCCATTTAATTTGGAAAGCATGACGCGCGATGTTGCAGCGAGTTTGATGATGCCCGCCTCCGATATCCACGCCAGCGATAATTTGCTCGATTTAGGTATGGATTCCATTCGCCTGATGACCCTGCTGGAAAAATGGCGGGCGCAGGGCGCGAAGGTGGATTTTGTTGAACTCGCTGAAGCCGCCACCCTCGGCGACTGGTGGGCGATTATCGAAGCCAAATCGGAGCCCTCCTATGCGTGAGATCGCGGATGCCGAGGCAATGCCACTTACCCAGGCCGAGCACGGCATCTGGTTGGGCCAGCAATTAAATCCGGCGAGCCCGTTGTACAACGCAGCCGAAGTGATCGAAATCTGCGGCCCGCTTAGCCCTTCCAATTTCGGCTCTGCGCTGTGTCAGGCGCTGGTGGAAGCGCCGGCTTTTCATCGCGTTTTCCAGCAGGCAGGTGACGGTGTGCAGCAACGTTTTACTGCGGTAAAACCCAATGTAGCTGTGCTGGATTTTTCTGCTGAAGCCAATCCGGCGGAAAAGGCAGAAGTATGGATGCGGAAGGATCTCACCACTACCGTCGATCTCGCGCGCGGTCCTCTGTATCAACAAGCGCTGATTAAATTGGCGGATGAACATTATCTGTGGTACCAGCGTATTCACCATATAGCTGCGGATGGTTTTGCATTTGCTTTGTTCAGTCAGCGGGTGGCGGAGATTTATAACGCTCTACTTGAAAATCGTGATTCCGGTAAATCCTTAGCTGACTACGCTGCTGTTGTGCAGGATGATCAAACTTATCAAAACTCCCCTCGCTGCAATGCGAGCCGCGATTTCTGGCTATCCCGCCTGCCGCAATCACCGCGACCGGTTTCTTTAAGTCGCTCCCGCGCACCGATTGAACAATGGCCACTGCATTTAAGTACGGAAATCAACCCCGAATCGTTTTCTCAATTGAAGAAGTTTGCCCAAGAAGTTGATTGCAATTGGGCGGATGTGATTACCGGTGCTGTCGCTGCGCTGATCTATCAACGCACAGCCGCAGGCGACATTATTCTGGGACTGCCGGTGATGGGTCGCATTGGCACTCCCGCTCTGCGCGTGCCGGCAATGGTTATGAATATCGCGCCCTTGCGCTTGCAAACAAAAAATTTACGCAACCTGCAAGACTGGGCAAAACAGGTCGCCGCCGAGCAGAACATTTGCCGCCCGCACCAGCGCTACCGTTACGAACATTTGCGCCGCGATTTAAATGCGGTGGGTGGCGATAAACGTCTGTACGGACCGGTCGTCAATATCATGCCCTTCGACCGGCAACTGCGTTTTGGCAAAGCCAGCACGCAGGTGCGTAATCTTTCCGCCGGACCGGTGGAAGATATTTCCTTTGCATTTGTGTTGCAGCCGGACAACAGTCTGCGTTTCGATCTGGAAGCCAATCCGGCGCGCTACAACGAACAACAATTAGCGGACTACCAGCAACAGCTGCTGGCAATGTTCGCCGACCTTGCGCAACCGCTGCCAATCTCGCCGCAATATTTTTCCTGGTTGAATGGCGGAGAGTTACAAAATCCTCTGCCGTCCGTGGTGGAATTATTCAGGGCGCAGGTGCATGCAAGACCGAATGCCATTGCCCTAGTGGATGGCAACACTCAGCTCACCTATTCCGCGCTTTACGAAAAATCCCTATGTTTTGCCTCTGGGCTGAAAAAGCATCAACTACAGATCGGCGATACAGTGGCGCTGGCGCTGCCGCGCGGTGAAGCCGCAGTCATCAGTTGTCTGGGCTGTCTGCTCGCGGGCACGCCCTACGTATTTTTGGATCTCAAAGGACCGGATGCTCGCAATCAACGTATTTTGCAGGATGCCCATCCCAAGCTGGTGGTATCCCTGGAGGCGAGCGACGCAACCATTGCTTTCAACACGCTACTGAATTCTGCATTTAGCGAAGAAACTAACAAACGCGAGATTGCGGAAGATGCTCTCGCCTATCTGGTATACACCTCCGGTTCTACGGGCGCACCCAAGGGCGTTATGGTGGGGCGGCAGGCATTGGCGGAATTTGTGGTCGGAGCGGCGAAAATTTACGGCATCGAAAACAATGATCGCGTCTTGCAATACGCACCCCTGCATTTCGACGCCAGTGTAGAGGAAATTTTTGTCACTCTCTGTCAGGGCGCGGCTCTGGTTATTCGCTCCGAAAGCATGCTGGATTCCGTCGCATCCTTTTTGGATACCTGTACGCACTGGCAAATTTCCGTATTGGATTTACCGACGGCCTATTGGCATGAGTTGGTATATTTTTGCCACTCCACCAATACTCCTCTTCCGCCTGCGCTGCACACGATCATTATCGGTGGCGAGGCCGCGTTGCCGGAGAGAGTGCGCCAGTGGCACGAATTGCCTAAACAAAATATTCGCCTGCTCAACACCTATGGTCCCAGCGAAACCACCGTCGTTGCGAGCTGCGCGCAATTGATAGAGCATCAATCAATTTCCATAGGTACACCGCTGCCCGGTCGGCAAATGGCGGTGGTGGATCGCCATGGCCGTATTCTTCCGCGTGGGGAAGCGGGCGAATTGGTGGTTTTGGGCGGAGGCATAGCCGCTGGTTATCACAATATGCCCGAGCCCACGGCCGCGCGTTTTTGCCAGATGCAATTTCCCTGGCAAAAAAATCCGCAGCGGGCTTATTTCACTGGCGACCGCGCGCAGATAATCCAGCAAGGTACGGTGGAATATCTGGGCCGGTTGGATGCGGAAATAAAAATCAGTGGCTATCGCATTAATCCGGTGGAAATTGAATCCGTGATTTTGTCGCTGGGACTCGCTCGTGACGTGGCAGTGGTGGTGCCCAACGGCAGCGGCGAACCAAAATCTCTGACCGCGTTTATGGTTGCAGCGGATGATAATAGCACTGTGGATGTTCAAACCCTGCGCAAGCTACTCGCGGCATATTTACCCTCGCCAATGCTGCCAACGCGGGTGGAATATTTGACGCAATTACCGCAAAGCGCGGCGGGCAAAGTGGATCGCAAAGCCTTAGCCGCACTTGCCGCGCCCGACGCGACGGATACGCTCGACACTGATCTTTCCGCAGAAGAACAACTGGTTATTCGCGTTTGGCAGCAGGTACTAGGCACTCCGCAAATCAATCCAGGCGATGACTTTTTCCTGCTGGGCGGCCAGTCGCTGCAAACCATTCAAGTGGCCAACCGATTGTCTGCCTCGTTGCAGCGGGATATTCCAGTCACTCTTTTGTTTGAGTATCCCACCGTGCAACAACTTGCGACAGCGTTAACCGAACAGACGGCGCAAAAAATTCCACAGGCAAAAGATTGGGTGGATACAGACTTGGCTCGTTTCCAGGCTGACTTGCCCCCAGCAAAAAATCGGCAAAACAAATCCTGGGCGGAGTACCGCGCAATTCTGCTCACCGGGGCCAGCGGTTTTGTCGGCGCGCAATTGCTGCATCAATTATTGCAGACGAGCGATGCGCAAATCCTTTGTCTGATCCGCGCGGAAAATCGCGAACAGGCTTTTGCCAAAATCACCAAAGCTTTGGCCAAACAAAAACTGGTGGTGGGCGATCTGGAAAAACGCGTTGACGTAATTCTCGCAGATCTCGAACAACCGCAATTAGGCCTTGTAAAAGAAACCTATCTGCAACTGGCCGCGCAATGCGATGCCATTTTCCACAATGCCGCCAATACCAGTGTGATGCGGGATTACAAATCCCTGCGCGCCGCTAATGTGTCAAGCACACAAACCTTGTTGCAACTCGCGGCAATAAACGGTGTGCCTTTCCATTTGATTTCCACCATAGCCGTCGCGCCCGCCGCCGGTTTACCGGAAGAGTTTGTTCCTTGGCACGAGGGGCTGCAAGACGGTTATCAGCAGAGCAAATGGGCATCCGAGCGCAGTGCGCAAATGGCGCTGCAACTTGGCTATCCAATCAGTGTTTATCGCCTCGCCCGGGTGGTGGGCGATCTGCAGAGCGGTGCGGTCAACGACAAGGATCTGGTTTGGAATATCGCTGCGGCAAGTGTGCGCAATAAGGTATTTCCTCTGTTGCCAATTCAGGAGCCCTGGACACCCGTCGATCTGGTTGCTCGCACCATAATTGCCAATGCGCAACAACTGCAGCCGCAAGCTGTGCTGAATATTATGCCGCCGAGCGCCGTGGCTCTGGGTGATGTGGGTCAATGGCTGCGGGATGCAGATTTTGCGCTGGAAAGCGTATCGATACAGGACTGGTGTGCGCGCTTGAGCCGTAGCATGCACGAACAAGATCGCGCGATTCTCGGATTTTTCCAGCAACGCAAAAATACCGCGTCTGCGGAAATGACGCTGCCGATTATCGACGATAAAAATGCGCATCGACTTATTCTGGCAAATGGAATTGAATTTCCGGAAATTACCCAGCGCCATTTCAACACTTATCTACACGAAGCGATCAATCAGAACCTGATTGCTGCTCCCTCTCCCACAACCGACAGCCGAGGTCTTTATGAGCCTGCTTGAAGTCTTCGCTCGCCCTGCACCGACCACTCCAGTAAAAACACCGGCAAAACGGACGCCACCGCGCTTGCTGCAAGTGGTGCGCACTGAATTTCTCAGCGACGCCATGCGCCGAATTACCTTAAGCGGGGAGGATTTGATCGGTTTTCCACAAGACCGCAACGGCGCTCATATCAAAGTATTTTTGCCGCGCCCGGAACAGCGCAAACCGGTATTACCGACCCTCGGTCAAAATGGCCCCGTCTGGCCGGCAGCACATTTGCGGCCTATCACGCGCACTTACAGCGTGCGGCGCTATTGCGCGGAAAAAAATGAATTGGATATCGATTTTGTATTGCACGGCGTGGACAGCCCCGCTTCCGGTTGGGCAGTCAATGCGGTGCCCGGCGATTTTCTCGGTGTCGCCGGCCCCGGCGGTCCGGACCCACTGCTCAGTCCTGCGAAGCAGCATATTATCGCCGGTGACCTCACCGCCCTACCCGCCATTTGCGCACTGCTGGAATCTCTGCCGATATCCGCCGCCGGTCACGCGGTTATCGAAATCGATCACGAAAATTTTCGCCAGGAAGTTATCAATCCCACGCAAATTCAACTTCAGTGGGTGCTGCGCAATCCAAAATTAAGCGCTGAGCAAAATACCTTGTTGCAGGCAGTCAAAGAGGCGCAGTTGCCATTTCCCGAAGGCACTCTTTCCGCATTTGTCGCCGGTGAAAACGGCTCGGTGTTGGCCGTGCGGGATTATTTACGCAGCACTTACGGGCTGCACAAAAAGAACCTGTACGCCATTCCCTACTGGCACCGCGACCAAGATGAGGAAACTTATCATCAGGAACGCCACCGCATTATGGATCAGGAGTATTAATGGACACGTCTGAATTCAACGGCAAAGTGGCGGTAGTCACTGGCGCTGCGCGGGGTATTGGTAAAGCAGTCGCTGATGCACTAGCAAAATCCGGCGCAACTGTCGCCGCTGTGGATATTGCTTTTGCAAGTGAAGGCAAAAATCAATTTATGGTGGATGTCGTCGACAGCGCTGCGGTGAATAAAACCATCAGCGCGGTGGAGCATCAGCTCGGCGAAATTGATTATCTGGTGAATGTCGCAGGGATTTTGCGTATGGGTTCATTGCTGGAGTGCAGCGATGACGATTGGCAGCGCACCTTTGCGGTAAACACTACCGGCGCGTTTAATCTCTGCCGCGCGGTTGGCCGACGTATGTTGCTGCGCAAGCGTGGCGCCATAGTCGTAGTCAGTTCCAACGCCGCGTCTATACCGCGTATAGGCATGGGCGCTTACGCCGCATCCAAAGCTGCCACCTCGCATATGTTGAAATGCCTCGGGCTGGAATTAGCGCAAGCCAATATCCGCTGCAATATTGTTGCACCCGGCTCTACCGATACCGACATGCAACGGCAATTATGGGTAGACGCCAGCGGTGCTGAAAAAGTGATTGCCGGCTCCCTGGAAAATTACCGCCTGGGCATTCCGCTGCAACGTATCGCCACTCCGGAAAATATCGCGTCGGTGGTGCTGTTTCTACTTTCTTCAAACGCCGCTCACATCACGCTTGAATCAATCCTGGTGGATGGCGGAGCGACTCTTGGTTGCTAGAACGAGTTGTTAATAACGGGTCGTTAATTATTAATTACGGATTGTAAATAAGAGTTTTTAATTATGAATACGTCGGTCGGTCAAAAGAAAACACTGAAATTCACCCGCTCCCAGGAACTCTTGGCCGAAGGCCGCGAACTGGTGGCGGGATTTACCCAGTCCATGATGAAAAAACCCGAGCAATTCGCCCTCGGCCGCTTTCCGGTGTATTTGCAAAGTGGTGAAGGCGCGGAGGTGACGGATGTGGATGGCAACCGTTATATCGATTACATCTGCGGCCTGGGCGCTAATGCCCTGGGCCACAATCATCCGGCGGTGGTCAAAGCCATTACCGATAGCTTAAGCAAGGGCATTATTCACTCCCTGCCCACTCCGGTGGAAATTACCGCTGCGCGTGCGCTCACCGAAATTATTCCCGGTGCAGAGCAAGTGCGCTTTTTCAAAACTGGTGCCGATGCCAACTCCGCCGCTGTGCGCCTTGCGCGTTTTATTACCGGGAAAGAAAAAATCGTCACCGTCGGTTACAACGGCTGGCACGACCACTATATGTTCGACACTCCCGGCGTGCCGCAAATTATCCAGCGCTACACCTCACGCATGCCGTTGTTTACACCGCAGGACGAACAACCGCTGCTGGATTTGATTAATAACGAAAGTGACCAGCTCGCCGCAGTGCTTTTGTCAGTACCTTACAACCGCACACTGCAATCTGCATTTGTGAATCAACTGCGCGATCTCTGCAAAGCAAAAGGTGTGCTGTTTGTTCTGGATGAAGTGGTCACTGGTTTTCGTCTCGCTCTCGGCGGCGCGCAAGAATATTTTGATGTGCGCGCGGATTTGGTGACCATGTCCAAAGGCCTCGCCGCCGGTATGCCGCTGTCCGCCGTCGCCGGCCGGCGTGAATTAATGTCGCAGATGGAAAAATTGCAGGTTTCCACCACTTTCGGCGGCGAAATGCTGTCCCTGGAAGTGTGCGTCGCGGCCATTGATGAATATCGCACCAGCGGTTATATCCAGCATATTGCCGAGCTGGGGCGGCAATTAAAAAACGGCGTCAATGCCGTTGCCGCTGAATTGGGAACGCCTCTAACGGTAGTCGGCTACGATGCGATTCCCATGTTCCTGTTCTCCCGCAATCCGCAAGAGCATGTGAAATTTGCCGAACCTTTTGTGGCGGAAATGGCGGCGCGGGGAGTGCTGTTGCGCCGGGATGTCAATTTCATCAGCAGCGCCCATACCCAGACACATATCGAGCACACCATTACTGCGGTAAGAGGCGCATTGGAGGCCATGCAGCAGGCGGGATTATTTGCCGGCGAAGAGCGCAAACAGGTCAGCGGGGTCGAGGCATGAGTTGCTCTTGCCTGCGTCATTTTCCGTTGCCGCGCGCGATAACCCAGGGAATAACCTCGCAAAAACCGGCGAGCCATTTTGTGCTGCATGCGGTGGGCAAAAACACCTGGAAGGAAAAACGATTACATCAGGAAGGCACGGGCACAAAGGCGCAGCAAAGCTGGCTGATTCGCGGTGGTTTTCTCTACACCGCCAATCCCGCACAACCCTATATCGCCAACAGTTGGGTGCAGGTGGTCGGCAACCGCATTGTCGCCATAGGTACCGTCGGCGATGGCGAACCCGAGTGCGACCAGACATTAAATGCCGGCGGCAAATTGGTATTGCCTGGATTCGTCAATCCGCACTGGCACGAAAGTCTGGCAGCGCCCAACGATGAACAGCCGGACGACTCGCATCTGGCCCTCTCTCCTTACGCCCAGGGCGGCAATATCGCGGCGCTGGGCGCCATGTTCGGGTTTATTGCCGGGGTGGGAAAACGCCTGACTGCAGACGAAGCCGTGGCGATTGCGCGCTGGAGTTTGTGGACGCAACTGCGCTCCGGCACCACCGCTCTAGGTGATGTGGGTTCCGCCAATACCGCCGACGGTTTGGCGCAGGCGGCTTTGGATCTGGGCATGCGCATCCGCGTCAGCCGCTGGGGCTCGGACATCATGCTGCCCGACGGCGCCACCACCTATAAAAAAATCGCCGACACCCAGGAGCAGATCGACGATTGGGAGGCGTTGATGGACCGCTGGAATAATCACGCCTCCGGCCTAATCGGCGGCATGCCTTCGGTGATGGGCGCCTTTGGCAGCTCCGACGAACAGCTGATCGCCATGGGCGATATAGCAGCGCGCTACCAATCGCCTTACGCCACTCACTTGGCGCCCTTGCGCAATGAAGCAGCGGCGGTAAAAGCGGTATTTGGCCGTACGGCCATCGAGCGCTTTGACGCTCTCGGCCTGCTGACCAATCGCCTGATTGCTGTGCACACCAACCACGCCACCGAGGCGGAGTATCAGCGCCTGCTGGAAACCGGCGTGCATATCTGCCACTCCCCCGCCCACTACGGCATCTTGGGTGAGAGCAGCACCAGCGAAACCCGCCAGATCGCCCGCTTTTTGCGCGATGGTGCGCCGGTTTCCTGCAGCACCGACGGCGGCATCACCTATATAGGCGGCATGCCGGAAGCCATGCGCGCCGCCCACCTCGGCCACAACGAGGCCACCAACGACAACACCACCTGCCCGCCCACCACCGCCCTGCTCACCGCCACGCGCAACGGCGCAAATGCATTGGGCTGGGGCGACAAAATCGGCTCCATTGAGCCGGGTAAACAGGCCGATTTGGTACTGGTGGATATGGACGACTGGCGCTACTGCGGCGGCAATCATCCCCTGCGCACCTTTCTGGTCAGCGGCGGCAGCCGCGACGTGAATACTGTGATGGTGGCTGGCGAAATCGTGGTGCGCGACGGCCGCAGCACCCGCTTCGACGAAACTGAACTCTTCGACGATTACCAAAAAGCCGCGCAATCGGTGCGCGCGCGTATTCGGCCTTGAGGAGACATCTACATGAATTCGCACCCATCTGTTTTTCGAGCATAGCCCATTACGAGGTCATCCATGGAACGCGCTAAATTTTTGCTGGGTTTACTGCTGTTGGCTTTTGTGAGTTTGGCGCATGCCGAAAAAAGCACACAGAAAGTCACCGATATTCTCGGCCGCGAAGTCACAGTGGCAAAACAAATCAACGGCATTATTTTGGGCGAGAGCCGCTTTATTCCGGCGCTCGGCATAGTCGCGGAAGATGCCGCGATCAGCCGCATCAAAGGTATGCAAGCGGATCTCAAACAGTACGATCCGGCGACCTGGGCGGTATACACTCAGCACTTTCCCGCCATCGAAAAAATCCCGCTGGTGGGCAAAGGCGAAGCGTCGAGTTTCAGCGTGGAGAAAACCATCAGCCTGATGCCAGACGTGGCGATTTTCGGCATCAGTGGCCACGGCCCTTCTCCCCACGACAAGGAAATGCTGAACCAGTTAGAAGCGGCGGGAATTCCCGTGGTTTTTATCGATTTTCGCGAAGCACCGCTGGAACACACACAACAAAGTGTGCGCATTCTCGGCCAATTGTTCGGCAATGAAAAAGCCGCGCTAGCGTTCGGCGAGCGCTACGAACAAACTCTGAATTTGGTACGCGAGCGCGTCAAATCCATTCCTTTAGAAAAACGTCCTTCGGTATTTCTGCACAGCAAAGTGGGCTTGTTTCCCGAGTGCTGCGAAACCATGGGCGCGACCATGCTGGGCACACTGCTGACCACGGCGGGCGGGCGGCATATAGGCGCAGAGCTGATTCCGGGAAATGTGGGCAATGTGAATATCGAACATTTGCTGACGCATCAACCGGATAAATATCTCGCCACCGCTATTGGCTCGGCAAAACAAAACGGCGCGGCGAGTCCGTTTGTAATCTTGGGACCGGACGTCAATGAAAATCAGGCCCGCGACTCGCTCAAGCGCGCCGCCAATTCCATGGCCGTGCGCAATCTCAGCGCTGTGCAGGAAGGCAACATGTTCGGCGTTTGGCACCACTTTTATAACTCGCCATTTAATGTCACCGCCCTTGCCGCGCTGGCGGCGTGGCTGCATCCGGACATTTTTAACGACTTGGACGCGCAAGCGCTCTTGCAGGATTTTTATCGGGATTTTCAGCCGGTGCCGTTCCAGGGAGTTTATTGGGTGACGACGCAAACCAAGACAGTGCCCGCATCATGAATACCAAAATACTGAATATTGCAGCCGGCGACTCGCCGGCTTTTTCCGTTGCAGAACGCTATCGCGCCCTGCTCTACCGACGCTGGTTACTGCTGATTGGACTGGGTTTAACGGTGCTGGCGCTGGTGATCATGGATCTCACCACCGGCCCCGCTGCTTTTGGTCTGCTGGATGTGCTCGGTGGCATTTTTAATCCGCAGCAATTGAGCAAAGCGCAAAGCGTCATTCTTTGGGATATTCGTTTGCCTTACGCCTTGATGGCGGTCATGGTGGGAGGATGTTTAGGTCTGGCCGGCGCCGAGATGCAGACTGTACTCAACAATCCCCTCGCCAGCCCTTTTACTTTGGGTGTCGCTTCCGCAGCTTGTCTGGGCGCTGCCTTGGCCATCGCCTTCGGCGGCGCACTCGCGTTCGTGCCGCAAAATCTTTTGGTACCGGCATCCGCCTTTATATTCGCCGCCGCCTCCACCCTGTTGATCCAGTTGCTGGCGCGGTTTTATGGCGCCGGCGTGGGCACGCTGGTGCTGTTCGGCATAGCGGTGTACTTCACCATGAACTCGTTAATCTGGCTGATCCAGTACGTCGCCAGCGCCGATACCGTACAGCAGATCGTGTTCTGGACCATGGGCAGTCTGGCGCGGGCCACCTGGGGCAAGCTCGCCATAGTGGCGGCGGTGCTGGGCGTGTGTCTGCCGTTTGCTCTACGCAGTGTCTGGACCCTGACCACTCTGCGCAGCGGCGAGGACCACGCCCGCAGCCTGGGCATTGCGGTGGACCGGTTGCGCATGCGGGTACTGTTGCGTGCGAGTCTACTGACCGGAGTTGCCATCGCCTTTGTCGGCGAGATCGGTTTTATCGGTCTGGTAGCGCCGCATATGGCGCGCTTGGTATTCGGTGAAGACCACCGCTTTTATCTGCCCGCCAGCGCATTGGCCGGCGCATTGTTGATGAGCTTTGCGTCCGTGGTGAGCAAAGTCATTGTCCCCGGCGTGGTTCTGCCGGTTGGGGTGGTAACCGCTCTGATCGGCATCCCGTTATTTTTGGCCCTGATCCTGTCCCGCCGCGGAGGTATCGCATGACCGCACTGACCATCGAGCAACTGAATGTGGCCTACGGCAAAAAGCCGGTGCTGCGCGATCTCACCATGGAGCCGGTCGCACCGGGGAGTCTGGTGGCGTTACTTGGCGCCAACGCGGTAGGAAAATCCACCCTGCTGAAATCCCTTGCTGGCTTGCAGCACGCCAGAGGCAAAGTCTGGCTGAATGACACCGAGCTGCTCAGCATGCCCGGCGCCGAGCGCGTGCAAAAAGTCGGATACCTACCGCAATCGCTGCCGCAAAGCACCAGCCTGTTGGTGTGGGAGGCGCTGTGCAGCGGCTATCGCGCACTGCGCCCAGACTTGGCGAGCGCAGTGGTGGAACGGGATGTTCAAGGGGTATTGGAACAGCTGGGAATTCTCGACCTGGCGTTGCGGCCGCTCAGCACACTCTCCGGGGGTCAACGCCAGATGGTGGGATTAGCACAGGTACTGGTACGCCGCCCCGAGCTGCTGTTGCTGGACGAACCCACTTCCGCTCTGGATATGCGTTGGCAATTGCGCGTGCTCGAATTGCTACACGAAATCTGCCGCGATACCGGCGCCGTCGCCGTTATCGCCATTCACGATCTCAATCTCGCCCTACGCTTTTGCGATTGGATTGCAGTGTTGGCGCAAGGCGGTCTGATCGCCTCAGGTCCAGCGCGAGAAACGATTTCTGCAGAACTGCTGCGCACAGCTTTCGGCATAGAAGCGCGGGTAGAAAATTGCAGCCTCGGCTGGCCCATTGTCGTTACCGACAGCGCGCAAATGCGCCGAGAGTCGAATGCAGATGCCATTCGCAAAAATCGAAGGCCCCTCGACGCGATTGCTTAAAGCTGCACCGACATCACTATCGCGATGCTGAAACACAGAGCACTAAAGCCATAACGCACCCATTGCGCGGGAATCCATTTACCCAAAATTCGGCCGATAAAAAGACCACTTACCGTGCAGAGAATAAATAGCTCTATAGGAATCGTCAGTGCGACGCCATCCTGCAAAGCCAACACCACAGCCACCAACGAATTCAGTGCGACCACCATCAGCGACGTCGCCACCGCACTGTTAAAAGAAAGCGGGCTCACCGCCAGCAGCGCAGGCACCACAATAAAACCGCCGCCTACACCTAACAGCCCGGTAAAAAATCCGGCAACCAAACCGATTGCGACCATCACAAAAAAGGTTTTAGGCGTCCAAATAAAGCGACCCGAATCCGGCGCAATGGCACATACAATTCCGACGAGATTGTTTTTTTCCAAGGTCAGCTCTTTACCGGAAAACAGCATGCGCACACCGACGATAACCATCACTACTGAAAATAAGCAATGAAGTACAACCGGACTTAACTGATGCCCCAACGCCATACCGAAGGGCACAACCAAACCACCAGCCAACGCGAGAACAAGTGCGGCGCGATAGCGCAGCAGTTTTAAACGCAGACCGTGAAAACTTCCCACCATAGCGGCAAGGCCGACGGCAATTAATGCAATAGGACGCGCATCGGTTAGGGCAACGCCCATGCCGTACATCAACGCGGGAATGGCAAGAATGCCACCACCCGCACCCGTCAGCCCCATAATCAAACCGACGCAAAGTCCCAGCACAATGCCGATGAGCATCAGCGTTTATTCCACGGCATATACGCAAGAATTTTTGCCATACCGCAAAAACCGGTGATGCCCGCAAATAAAAGTCCTGCGCCGATAAATCCCGACAGATAGTGAAATTTAGGCGATACCGTCAAGCCGAGAACACAACCGGTTAAAGCTAAAAAACCCGCGCCAATTTGCACTTGTCGCTGCATTTCCAGCGGTTGCGCGAAATCTTTTATCACCGGCTGTTGCGCTTTTTTCCAAGCATCAAGCCCGCCAGCCAAAATAAAAGCTTCGGTTTTTACCACCTCCGCCAAGCGTTGGGCATTGGCAGAGGTGCGCATGCCGGAACGGCAATGAAAAATCACTTTTTGATTATTCACAAACGCAAGCTTGTCCGGCGATAACACGTCCAGTGGAATATTTTTCGCCACCTGAATATGCTCGCGCGCATATTCGTCGGCGCCGCGAATATCGATAACAACCGCACCTTCCTGAATCAGCCGCGACGCTTCGCCGGGGTTAATATTGGGCAAACTCATGACACTACTCCTGCCCCAATTGGGGCAACAGGTTACGGACAAAAAATGGTTTTTAATGTATCGATCAGCTTGGCGACATCCGGATTGGCAATGCGGTAATACAGAGTTTGCGCCTCGCGACGGTAGGTAATCAGGCCTTCGTCGCGCAATTTACTCAGGTGTTGCGACAGCGCTGGCTGCGTCAAGTCGAGGGATTCGTTGAGGGCACCCGCGCTCAACTCTTTATGCTGCAACAGCAAACAGAGAATCAGCAGGCGATTTTCATTGCTCAACAGGCGCAAAAACGCCGCCGCCTCTTGCGCACCGCTGCGCATAAACGTTTCAACACTCAATTTCTTCAAATTCATTTCAACCAAAACCTCCGCCAAACGCTTGGCAAAATGCTAGCCCACTTCGTTTGACACATTATTAAGACAATGCTTATATAATAGACATCTTAAATAGATTGTCAAATCGGGGAGCTGCCATGCCGTCACGCATTAACATCCAATCGTTCTTCGACGAAGCGACCAACACTGTTAGCTATGTGCTTTGGGAAAGCGAAAAAAATCAGGCAGTCATTATCGATCCGGTGCTGGATTACGATCATTCCAGCGGCAAGTTCTCCACCACATCAGCGGATTTATTATTGGCTTTTCTCCACGACCATCAGCTTTCGTTGCATTGGATTCTGGAAACTCACGCCCATGCGGACCATCTGAGCTCCGCCCATTACCTAAAGCTGAAAACCGGCGCTCCCATTGCCATCGGCGAGCATATCCGCGAGGTGCAAAGACTATTTCGCCCTGTTTTTAATTTGGACGATGTGTCCCTGGATGGCAGTGAATTTGATCGTTTGCTAAAGGATGGCGAGCGCATTCCGCTAGGCGAAACGTTTATTGAGGTACTGCACACGCCCGGGCATACCCCTGCCTGCGTGTCCTACTACGTGGACGGAAATTTGTTTGTCGGTGACACCTTGTTTATGCCGGATTACGGCACCGCACGCGCCGATTTTCCCGGTGGCAGCGCCGAGACCTTGTACACCTCCATCCAACGCCTGCTAGCCTTTCCGGATGAAACCATCATCCATCTTTGTCACGACTACAAAGCGCCTGGCCGGCAGGAACATTGCTGGACCACCACAGTCGCGGAACAACGCGCCCACAATATTCACGTGCACGAAGGCATTACCAAGGAGCATTTTGTCACCACGCGCAACGCGCGCGACGCCAAGCTGCCCGCCCCGCAACTCTTGCTGCCGTCCATTCAAGTGAATATCAAGGCGGGGCAACTCCCTCCGGCAGAGAGTAACGGGGTGCGCTATCTAAAGATTCCAATTCGCAGCCGCGCCGATGAATAAAGCCGATAAGCCGCCGAGCCTAACTATGCCGCTGAGCGTGCGGGGAATCTTCTGATGTGAGCGGCGGAACAGTTGGTGCCAGCGCTGGTCTTCTCGTAGTATTACGGCGCTCGTGCCTATACTTGGTTCAATCGATGATTGCGAACGCACTGATGCATCCGGCGTTCGCGGTGAAAATTAGAAGAAATGGCCATCTTGCCGCTTGTGGCAGATGGTTGCCCCTATTGGCCTTACAGAGACAATTCGTGAACCCATTATTCAGCGACAGTACCGTAGCTCGAGTTTTACTTGTCTTGGTTTTGGTGGCCGGTGTGTTCTTCTTCATCGGCTTTGCCATTCCGGTGGTGGCGGCACTAATTATCTGCTTCGCCAGCTGGCCACTTTTCAAACGGCTCACCGAGCTGTGCAATAACCGGCGAATCCTCGCCTCCAGCATTGCCATAGGCCTGATTCTCCTCTGTCTTGTCATCCCTATCTCTATCGCCATGGCCTATGCCTTCCGCGAAGCCAGCGGCTGGATCGAGTGGTTTCACACCGCCAACCAAACCGGTATTCCTGCACCGCCCTGGCTGGCTTCTCTACCGGGGGTGGGCGAGTGGCTGACGACCCAGTGGAACGATTACCTCAACGAACCACACGGCCCTTCTTATGTTCTGAGTGTTGTCAGCGGTAAAAACATCGGCGGCATTTCCAAATGGGTTTGGTCGCTCAGCTCCAGCGTCGCCAGCTTGTTGCTCACCCTGCTGTTTATGCTGATTACCCTTTTCTTCCTTTACAAAGACGGACACTCCATCGCGGCGCAGGTAGACCGGATTGGCGAACGCGTTCTCTCCGTACGCTGGCGCCGTTTTTCCCGCGTAGTACCCGCTACCGTCAGCTCCACGGTGATCGGCATGGGGCTTATTGCTATAGGCGAAGGCGTTGTACTGGGTGTTGCCTATTGGATCGCAGGCGTTCCCTCGCCCGTTACCTTCGGCGTCCTCACCGGCTTTATGGCGCTGATCCCCGGTGGCGCGCCTTTAAGCTTCACCTTGCTATCCATTTACCTGATTGGCACCGGCAATGTATCCGGCGGTGTCGGTTTGTTTTTATGGGGCAGCATCGAGTTGTTTATCGTCGATAAAACCCTGCGCCCCAGATTGGTAGGCGGCCCCATTAAACTGCCGTTTTTGCCCACCTTTTTCGGTTTGATCGGCGGCGTCAAAACCATGGGACTGGTCGGCCTTTTCGTCGGCCCGGTGTTAATGGCGCTGCTGGTGGCTATGTGGCGGGAATGGCTGCACGACACTCATGTGGAAGGCGCATCAGTCGTCAGTCGAGACACGAGTCCGCCGGAGTGACTTGATCTCACCGCGGCGCGACTTTTCATCCATGCGCTTCTTCTTGGAGCTTTTGGTGGGCTTGGTCGCGCGGCGGGTTTTCTGGACTTTAATTGCGCCGAGTATCAACTCGCGCAGCCGATTCAGCGCATCATCCCGATTTTTCTCCTGCGTGCGAAACTGCTGCGCTTTGATAATCAGCACACCCTCTTTGCTGATGCGACTGTCTTTTAAATCCAACAAGCGACTTTTATAAAAGTCCGGCAGGCTCGAATTGGGGATATCGAAGCGCAGATGAATTGCCGACGAAACCTTATTAACGTTCTGCCCACCCGAACCCTGCGCGCGAATCGCTGTTAATTCGATTTCCTCATCCGGAATCGACACATTGGATGTGATCGTCAACATGGCCCGCCTCTAGTCCACAACTGCAATATAAGACCTGCCAGTATCCCTGAATTCTCCTTAAAAAAAAGAGCCCCTGGGCTGATATAACCCAGAGGCTCGCGAAGAACGTTGAATCTCCTTAAGGTTCGCGCATCAACCCTACGCGCCCCCAACCCGCGAGCACCATTATCAACATACCCAGCAAATCCAAACTGCCACCACTACTGCCACCACCACTCGAAGTGTTATCACCGCCGGATGAAGAGCTGCTTGACGAAGAACTCGAACTGCTTGAGCTGGAGGAACTGGAAGAATTACTTGAACTGGAAGAATTACTTGAACTGGAAGAGCCGATATTACCCGAATAAACCGTTGCCAATTTTGACGTTGCCTTAATACCGTTGAGGCTGTTGAGCAACAAATTGCCCCAACTGGAAAGATTGGAGGGATTGAAATTCAGCACTATATCCAACGTGGTACAGCAAGAACCATTTCCGGACCAGGACCAGCCGATATAACCGATATCAAACTCCTGCCCGACGCGCATAATCGATTCCGCATCGACGAAGTCACCCTGATGGTCCGCACCAAATTCGCCGATAATAATTGGCAAATTGTGCTGATGCATAAACGAGCTGACGTAATTGCGGATAGTGTCGTAATTCTGATATACCTGATACATATGAACACTAAAAATGGTGTTATTCAGATAATCCGCATCCGCCACTTGAGAAGCATTATTCAACATTTGCTTCTCCCAATCCTGCCCCCAGCTCGGTGCATCCACCACCAGCGTATGCGTCAAACCGGCACTGCGAATTGTTTGAATTGCTGAACGGTGCGCATTGATCCAATCACTCACCGGACGACCATTACCAAAAGGCTCATTGCCGATATTAATCAGCACATAATCTTCCTGACCTTTCAGCGTATCGGCGATTTCCACCCAATAAGCCGCTGCCTGCGCAACAGCCGTTGCCTCCGCTTTTTCACCGTAACCTGTGGTGTCATGCACTTCCAACATACAAATCAGCTTGTTGCTTTTGCACAGGTTAATAATTTCTCTGACTTCGCTTGCCGGCGTTTTTATCCACCCTTCACGATGAGTTCCATTCGATAAAACCACCCGTACTGTATTTGCGCCCGTTTTTGCGATATCCGGAATCGCGCTATTGGTTTTATTGGAATACCAAGTGTGCGCATGATTAATCCCGCGCATCACAAACGGCTGGCCATTGCCATCCAACAACTGCGTACCCGACACAGAAAATCCCGCCCAAACGGACGGGACCCAGACCCCAGCACCCAACACACATCCTCTCAAAAGAGCCTTTATGGCTTGCTTATTCATTATTTTCACTCCGCGATTGTCACCAGTCCCTTCCGAGCGAAAGACCCTCTCTACCCCTGCCCTAGCCCGAAAAATGATCATTTTTTAGTCAGAAAAGCGATGTAACGGGTTACATTATAGGAGCGGGTGCATCCGAGGAGAACACGTGTTTCGTAGACTTGGTCACGAATGTGGCGAGAAAGTAACAACAACTAATTTGGGGTTTTGGTCGGTGCTTCTTGTATCTGCGAAGCCGTAAGGGTTTTAGCTGGAATCATAAGCGCGTTTACCGTTAGAATCGTTTCGCCTCGTCAAGCAAACTTCGGCCTATCTAGTGCAAAGATCATATGAATCTAAAGCGTGACTATTACACCACCATTATCGTAGGCACCGGGTTTGCCTCTTCATTTTTTCTAAAAAAATATCTTTCCCTCTCCGGCCAAGATGTGCGAGTTTTGGTGCTGGAAAAAGGTGAAGATATTCCCTACAGCTGGAAACTCCAAAACATCACCAATACACCATACGATTTCGAAAAAGATCTACACAACCTCACCCCCCAAAAATCGTGGATCCAGAATATCGCGTTTGGTGGCGGCGCCTGCTGGACTGGAAATACTCCTCGTTTACATCCCAGCGACTTTAAAACTCGCACCCTGCACGGCGTAGGAGAGGACTGGCCTTTCGACTACCATGAACTCGAGCCTTATTTGGCAGAAGCAGAAGACATTATGGGAATCGCGGGCGCTGAATGCGCTGAATACCCCCGTTCGCGCCCCTACCCGGCCCCAGCTCATCGCCTTAATGCCCTAGACAGGCTGTTTCAAGCTAAATACGGGGATCAATACACTGCCATGCCCAGCGCGCGCGCATCACATTATTCGGTTGGGCGCGCGCCTTGTTGTAACAATGGCGTCTGTTCGGTCTGTCCAATCGGCGCAAAGTTTCAGGTCGACCTCTACATGCGAGATATTTATCAGGACCCTCGCGTGACTTTAATTACAGGGGCCGACGTAAAAGCAGTCATTATCGAAAATGAAATGGCAAAAGGAGTCACTTATAGACGCGATGGCAAAGAACAAGAGGCTTTCGCCGATCTTGTCGCCGTCGGAGCCCACGCAATTGCTACTCCTTATATATTGCTTAATTCAGGTCTTAATGATTACGCACTGGGGCGTTATTTGAATGAGCAGATTGACGTAGACGTGCGCGTAAACCTCGACGGCGTAGAAAATTACGACGGCGGCCAGCGTGTGACAGGGTTGGGCATCATGTTTTTGAATGAACCCAATCGAAACCGGATTCCCGGCTGTGTAGTGGAAAATTACAACATCCCATGGTTGCGCGCAGAATTTGGAAAGTGGCGTCACGTAGGACTTTTAAAATTCGTTTTTGAAGATATCCCAGAGCCACACAACAGAGTGACCGTCGCGCCTGACGGTCGCATGCAAGTTGAATATGCTGAATATTCGGATTATATGAAGCGAGGTATTGCAGATGTAAAACGCAGAGTGGAAATGCTGTTGGATGGCCTACCCGTTGAGGATTATGTTATCAACTCAGAGGAAGATAAAAGTCTCCGCGGCTCCGCTCATATTCATGGCACTACCCGCATGGGCCTCGATCCCAACACAAGCGTTGTAGATCCCCAACTCGTGCATCACCGTGTGCGCAACCTCTTGGCGCTGGGTTCCGGTGCATTTCCAACCTGCCCGGCTGCCAATCCGACTCTTATCCTTTCCGCTCTTTCTCTACGCAGCGCTTATAAACTTCTGACTTAAATTAAGGGACTAACCATGGCTGGCAAACTAACGCGAAGAAATCTTTTGCTCTTTTCTGGGCTAGGCTTTTTAGCCGCCTCCGGCGCTGCACTTTTCAGATCTTGGGCCACCGCAACTGAGACAGATATAATAGTGGCAATACTGCGCAACCGCTTGCGCCCACTTAAAATTGAGGTGGAAATTTTTAAACAATTCAGCGTCGAGTATATCGAGACAAGAAAAGAATACGCCGATCGACTACGCTTTCTGGGGACATTTGCGGAACTATTTTCCGTAATTACACCCTATCAACTATTACCAAAGGGACATCCGTGGAGACGAATGGAAAACAATATAGTTTCTACTTTTTTGCTATCGACAGATTTTTTTCAAAATGGAGCCAGAACGGATATTCCCGTCAAATATCTCGGCTTCTACGACCCTTATCGGCGCCCCTGCGTTCAGTTTTTCACTTCAAATTAAGCATCAAACGGCGACGAAAATTTTGCAGCTTTTGAGTTGCCAATCTGCTTTGGGGAAAATTGATTACGGCTACGACGAGTTTTCCTGCTAATTCCTCTGGCTGATACAGAGCTGTTATCTGGGCGCTGGATTTTTTGATGCCGATTTCTTCTCCAAAATCGACCTGCAGAACATAAGCTGGCTTGCGAGCTTCATTGAATACAGATGCACTGATAATGCGTCCGACGCGAAGTTCGATTTTTAAAAAGTCGTCGAAGGAGATAGTTTCCATAAGCTTTCTCACAAAGAATTAAGTTGCACGAGCAAAGTATTGTGCAATAGCAAATGCTGTCAGCCAGATTAATTCTGGTTGAAGCGACGCGAGAAATTTATAGAAAAGGAATCAAAATTCATGGAACCTGTAGCCAAGAGCATTCAACTCAATTAACCCAAGGGATTGAACAATGAGCCAGTCACAATATGATGGAGCACTAATCAGCGAATTAGGCGTTCGATGTTACTTAAAAGCCACCACGGATATCAAAATTTCAAATATCGACTTTTGATCCAAGGAGAAAATGCCCCATTATTATCCAATCAGGCTAGGGCTGTCAGATCAGAATCAGAGACCAATTTCCTACCACACTTTATTCTCACAACAACTTAGCTCCAAGCGGAACCTCCTTATCCGGCACACAGAGAGCCACTTCACCATTTTCATTATGAAACCCCGTCACCAAACATTCCGACATTAAAGGGCCTATCTGTTTTTTGGGAAAGTTGATTACGGCTACGACGAGTTTTCCTATTAATTCCTCTGGCTGATACAGAGCTGTTATCTGGGCACTGGATTTTTTGATGCCGATTTCTTCTCCAAAATCGACCTGTAGAACATAAGCTGGCTTGCGAGCTTCTTTGAATACAGATGCGCTGATAATGCGTCCGACGCGAAGTTCGATTTTTAAAAAGTCGTCGAATGAGATGGTTTCCATAAGTTTTCTCACGAAGAGTTAAGTTGCGCAAGCAAAGTATTGTGCAATTAGCAAATGCTGCCAGCCACATTAATTCTGGTTGAAGCGACCGGAGAAATTTATAGAAAAGCAAAGGGATAAGCTAGAAAGGAATGCATCGAGCGACTGATTCGCTCGATGCACAGGAGGTAGAAATTAATCGTTTCCGTAACTCATTAACCGCTCATAACGCTTTTCCAACAACTGATCGATTGGTATTGCAGAGTAGCGATCGACCTGGGCGATCAGGCGTTCTTTGAGGGTTTCGGCCATGGCTTCGATATTGCGGTGGGCGCCGCCGAGGGGTTCGGGGATGGTTTCGTCGACGATACCCAGTTCTTCCAGAACACTGGAAGTCACACCCATGGCTTCGGCAGCCAGAGGTGCTTTTTCCACGGTTTTCCAGATGATGTTGGCGCAACCTTCCGGAGAGATTACGAAATAGGTGGCGTATTGCAGCATGTTCAGGTGGTCGCCCACGCCGATTGCCAGGGCGCCACCGGATGAACCTTCACCGATTACGGTGCAGATGATCGGGGTGCGCAGGCGGGACATGACTGCAAGGTTTTGCGCGATAGCTTCACTGATGCCGCGCTCTTCGGAGTCGATACCTGGGTAGGCTCCGGGAGTGTCAATCAGGGTGAGGACAGGCAGTTTGAAGCGCTCAGCCATTTCCATTAGGCGCAGCGCTTTGCGGTAACCTTCCGGTTTGGGCATACCGAAGTTGCGGGCAACTTTTTCGTGAACGCTGCGGCCTTTTTCTTCGCCGATCACCATCACGGGTCTGCCGTCCAAACGCCCTATGCCGCCGATAATGGCTTTGTCGTCGCCGAAGTGACGGTCGCCGTGGAGCTCTTCCCAGTCGGTAAACAATCTGGTGATGTAATCAGAGGTGTAAGGACGCTGCGGATGGCGCGCGACCTGAACGATCTGCCAGGGGGTCAGATTGGAATAGATGCTTTCGGTCAGCTTGGAGGATTTTTCGCGCAGACGCTCGATTTCTTCCGTGATGTTCAGACGGTTGTCGCTGCCAACCAACTGCAGTTCCGCGATTTTTCCTTCGAGTTCAGCGATGGGTTGTTCAAATGGCAAGTAATTCAGGTTCATATTCGGTTCTGGTTATGACTGGGAACGGAGCCTGACACAGGCTCCGCGGAAAAAAATTGGGCGAGAGTTTAGCACTATATGGATAGGATCTTCACGCCACATGCTGCCGGTAAACCACTTTGACCTTCTCCGGCCCGTACAATGAGCGCAATTGCACCAGCAGTTCGTCGGTCGGTTTCACCTTCCACTGCGGCCCAAGCATCAACTGAGCGGCGCAATCGCCGCGTTGGTACTCCAGGGCTACGGCACATGCGCCCTGACTGTGCGGCGTCAGCGTCTCTTTCAGTTGCTGAACGCTGTTGGGGTCCAGCTCGTCGCGCTTCCACACGATATTGATGGCCTGAACCTTGGCGAGGCGGGCCTCAGCCAAATCCATAACCGCATCCGCCCGCATTTTTAAGCCGCCACTGTAATCGTCGAAGCTGATCACTCCGTCGATCACCAACATGGCATCTTTGTTCAATTTATCTCGGTAAGTGTTGTAGGTATCGGCAAAGACTGCGACTTCTATCCGGCCACTGCGGTCATCCAGGGTGACAAACGCCATACTGTCGCCGCGTTTGGTTTTCATCACCCTGAAAGCCACTACCAAGCCTGCGACGGTTTGTTTGTTTTTATCCGGCTTGAGATCGACAATGCGGCAGGACACCAAGTGTTTGAGCTCGTCCTGATATTCCTCAATGGGGTGGCCGGTGAGGTACAAGCCCAGCGTCTCTTTTTCACCGTTGAGGCGCTCTTTGATGCTCCAGCGTTTGATCTTGCGGAAATCCTCATAGACGTCCCGGCTGTCTGCATTTGCTTCGATGATGGAGCCAAACAGATCCACCATACCCGCATTGGCATTGGCGGCGCTCTGCTCGGCGGTTTTTACTGCTTCGCCCAGAGCGGCGAACATCACCGCGCGGTCGTAGTCCTTGTCGACGCCGGGACCGAGGTTATCGAGAGCACCACTGCGCACCAGCGCTTCCAAAGCGCGCTTGTTGACTTTGCGCGAGTCAACGCGGGAGCAGAAATCGAACAGGTCTTTAAACGGACCTTTTTTGCGCGCGTTGATGATGTTTTCGATTGGGCCTTCACCCAAACCTTTAATCGCGCCGAGGCCGTAGATGATGTTGTTCTGGTCATCCACGGTGAATTGGAATTCACCCAGATTCACATCCGGCGGCAACAGATTGAGGCCCATGTTGCGGACCTCTTCGATAAAGGTCACCACCTTGTCGGTTTTGTCCATATCGGACGACATGGTGGCGGCCATAAACTGCGCCGGGTAATGCGCCTTCAGCCAGGCGGTCTGGTAGGAAACGATGGCGTAGGCAGCCGAGTGCGATTTGTTGAAACCGTAACCGGCAAATTTTTCCACCAGGTCGAAAATACGAATCGCCAGTTCCGGGTCTATGCCCTGCTTCTTCGCACCCTCTTCGAATACGGCGCGCTGTTTGGCCATTTCTTCCGGCTTTTTCTTACCCATGGCCCGGCGCAGCATGTCCGCGCCGCCGAGGGTATAACCGGCAAGCACCTGGGCGATCTGCATGACCTGCTCCTGGTACACGATAACCCCGTAAGTGGGTTCGAGTACCGGCTTCAGGCTGATGTGCTGGAACTTGGCGTCCGGATAGGCCACCTGGGCGCGCCCGTGTTTACGGTTGATGAAGTCGTCCACCATGCCCGATTCCAACGGACCTGGGCGGAACAGCGCCACTAAAGCGATAAGGTCTTCAATGTTGTCCGGCTGCAAACGCTTGATCAGGTCCTTCATACCGCGGGATTCAAGCTGGAATACCGCAGTGGTTTCCGCTTTTTTCAGCAGTTTGAAGGTGGCCGGGTCGTCGAGCGGGATGGCGCTGATATCGAGCGGCGGCTCCTGGTTTTTCTCGCGGCGCCGGTCGATCATGCGGCGCGCCCAGTCGATGATGGTGAGGGTGCGCAAGCCGAGGAAGTCGAACTTCACCAAGCCCGCTTCTTCTACGTCGTTTTTGTCGAACTGGGTTACCAGACCGCCGCCGGTTTCGTCGCAATACAGAGGCGCGAAGTCGGTCAGCTTGGTCGGCGCGATTACCACACCACCGGCGTGCTTACCGACGTTACGGGTAATGCCTTCGAGCTGCAGCGCCATATCCCAGATTTCCTGGGCGTCACTGTCGTTCTGCAGAAATTCTTTTAATTGCGGCTCCTGCTCCAGCGCCACTTCCAGCGTCATACCGGGTGTGGCGGGAATCAGTTTGGAGAGTTTGTCGGCGAGGCCGTAGGACTTGCCCTGTACCCGCGCCACGTCGCGTACCACCGCCTTGGCGGCCATGGTACCGAAGGTGATGATCTGGCTCACCGCGTCGCGACCGTAGGTATCAGCCACATAGGAAATCACGCGGTCGCGGTTATCCATGCAGAAGTCGATATCGAAGTCGGGCATGGACACCCGTTCAGGGTTAAGGAAACGCTCGAACAGCAGGTCGTATTGCAGCGGATCGAGATCGGTGATTTTCAGCGCGTAAGCCACCAGCGAGCCAGCACCGGAACCCCGCCCCGGCCCTACCGGAATATCGTGGTCCTTGGCCCACTGAATGAAGTCCATCACGATCAGGAAGTAACCGGGGAATCCCATCTGGATGATGATATCCAGCTCGAACTGCAGCCGGTCTTCGTAGACCTTGCGCCGCTCGGCGTAGTTGGGCGTGTCCGGCGGCAAAATACGCTCGAGACGCTTCTCCAAGCCCTCAAACGAGATTTTACGGAAGAAGTCGTTTTCGGTCAGACCTTCGGGAATCGGGTATTCCGGCAGGAAGTATTTGCCGAGCTGAATATCCAGGGTACAGCGCTTGGCAATCTCCACTGTATTGGCGAGCGCTTCCGGAATATCACTGAACAGCTCGGCCATTTCTTCGGCGGATCGCAGATACTGCTGCTCGCTGTAGCGGCGCTCGCGGCGTGGATCATCCAGAGTGCGGCCTTCGCCGATACACACCCGCGCTTCGTGCACTTCAAACTGGTCAGCGTCGAGAAAACGCACATCATTGGTGGCCACTACCGGCAATTCCAAACGGTCAGCCAACTGCACGGCGCGTTCTATATAAATGCCTTCGTTTTCCCGGCCAGTGCGCTGTAATTCGATATAAAAACGATTAGGAAAATCTTTTGCCCAGCCACGCGCCAGAGTTTCCGCCTGCTCAATGCGGTCAGCGATCAAGGCTTTACCTATGTCCCCTGCCCGCGCGCCGGAAATTGCGATGCAACCTTCGCTGTATTGCGACACCCACTCGCGCCGCACATAGGGCTGGCCGAGGTGCTGGCCTTTTTGGTACGCAAGGGAGATCAACTGGATGATATTTTTGTAGCCCACATTGTTCTGGGCAAAGAGGGTAATCAGATGGGCTGGCGCGTCTTCCTCTTCACCGCGCACGAGCAAGTCACAGCCGCTGATGGGCTTGATGCCCGCACCCTGCGCCGCCTTATAAAACTTGATCAGTCCGAAATAGTTGGTGAAGTCGGTAATGCCGCAAGCAGGCATTTCCAATTTCTGCAGGCGTTTGACCAGGCCTTTGACACGAATAATGCTGTCCACCAGGGAGAATTCGGTGCGCACCCGCAAATGTACAAAATTTGAACTCATGAAATTTCCACCATTTGCAGCAGCCGATTGCTACCACCTGCTTACTTCGTAATCACTGAACTAACTGCGCCCGCAAACGGGGCAAAGACGGCCATTCTAGGGCGTCAATCACGCGAAATACACCCCAATTTCCACCCGCTTGGGTGCGCTATTTTGACGAACCTCAGGAAATTCGCGAGCTTGAAGGAAAAGCCAAGATTAAGCGTAGCATTGGTGCAATATTTGCCTACCGTTCGTCACGCGAAGCCGTTTCAAAAAAATATCTGGGCGCCGAGCGCGCCAGCGAGGAGGGACCGACGCGAGCACTGGCGGCCGAGTGCCAAGCACAGGGATTTATTGAAATGGCTTCTGTGGGACCGCCAAGGACCGACGATGCAGCACCACTATTGGTGCCAGGACCGACCGCCCCGTCAATTGCATATCCGGGACTGAACGCCATGCAGTACACAAAATCCATGATCGATCAGGTTTTTCTGATCCGCAAAATCGTACCCGCGCCCGCACGCGCGCATGTCAAATTGACCAACCCAGCACTGCTGGATCTTCTGGTGGATCTTTATAGAGAAGTGGAGGATCTGCTGTTGCGAGACCTGATTCGCCAGCTGATGTCTATGGCTGGACCAGCGTGGATTACGCGCTTGCAGACCAACTATGAAATGCAAGAATCGTCCAAAAAAGAAGAACACCAGCCGCATCAGCAGGTTTACCGCGGACACACGATCGCGGCTGCCACTCCATCAATTCCTTCTGTCACACAGACCCCCGCTGCTGTTAGAGAAAAAACCGTGATCTATCGCGGTCACACCGTTGCTTTATCGCATTGAATCCGCGCGCACTCTCTTAGTCGGAACGCCGCTGCAGCCTTCCGACTTTTTTTATTCCTGCAATAGGTGAAATTTGTTGGAGTAGGTTTTTTGCGCTGGGAGTAGTTTTTTGCGCTGCATGTCGGAAGGCGGCTAGCGCCTTCCGAGCTACATAATCGATTTTTATTCGTCGTCTTCCATCAACGGACGCGCCCACAGGTCGTAGTCGTCCGCGCCTTCGATCACGACCGGCAACATATCACCCGGTTTTAAGCCGTAGTCACCTTCGATCATCACCACACCGTCAATTTCCGGTGCATCGGCGTAGCTGCGTGCGGTGGCAACGCCATCTTCTACGTAGTCAACCAGCACATCCATTTCCCAACCGATTTTGTTTTGCAATTTAGCGGCAGAAATGGCTTGTTGTTTTTCCATAAACCTTTCCCAACGTTCCTTTTTCACTTCATCTGGAACCTGATTGGGCAATTCGTTGGCGGCGGCACCGGCAACGGGTGAATATTCAAAGCAGCCAACGCGATCCAATTGCGCTTCATCGAGCCAATCCAACAAATAATTGAAATCTTCTTCCGTTTCTCCCGGGAAGCCGACAATAAAAGTCGAACGCAAAGTAATCTCCGGGCAGATTTCCCGCCAGCGATTAATGCGCTCCAGAGTTTTTTCCTGGTGAGCCGGACGGCGCATGTTTTTTAGGATCGCCGGGCTTGCGTGTTGGAACGGAATATCCAGGTACGGCAGGATTTTTCCTTCCGCCATCAACGGAATAATGTCGTCCACGTGCGGATAGGGATACACATAATGCAGGCGCACCCACGCGCCTAAATCACTCAACGCCTCGCACAGATCGTACATTTTGGTTTTGACCGGACGGCCCTGCCAAAAACCGGTGCGGTATTTCAAGTCGACGCCGTATGCGCTGGTGTCTTGCGAAATCACCAACAGCTCGCGCGTACCGGCTTTTACCAAACGCTCGGCTTCATCCAGCACACTGCCGATTGGACGGCTGACCAGATCGCCGCGCATGGACGGAATAATGCAAAACGAACAGCGGTGGTTACAGCCTTCGGAAATTTTCAGATAGGCATAGTGACGCGGAGTCAGTTTGATGCCTTGCGGTGGAACCAGATCGATAAAAGGATCGTGATCTTTTTTCGGCGGCACCACTTCGTGCACCGCGTTGACCACCTGCTCGTACTGCTGCGGGCCAGTGACTGCGAGCACGCTCGGGTGGATCTTGCGAATAATGTCTTCTTCAACACCCATACAGCCGGTGACGATCACGCGGCCATTTTCACTGATGGCCTCGCCAATGGCGTCGAGGGATTCCTGCTTGGCGCTGTCGATAAATCCGCAGGTATTCACCACCACTACATCTGCGTCCTCGTAACTCGGCACCACTTGATAACCTTCGGTGCGCAGCTGCGTCAGGATGCGCTCGGAATCCACCAGCGCCTTGGGGCAACCGAGGGACACAAAGCCGACTTTGGGAGATGAATTGGACATGTTGGAACCTGCGGAAAAGAAACCTGCAAACAGAAAAAAGCGCGCATTCTACCTGAACCCTCAGGTAAAAATCTGCGCATTTGAATAAAAAATAGACACAGGCCGGGCGAGCCCGACCTGGATGAACTTACTTCACCACTTCGCCGTGCGCCTGCTTGTCGGCGTGGTAGGAAGAACGAACCAATGGGCCGCACGCGGCGTGTTTGAAGCCCAGCTCTTTGGCGATGGCGGTGTATTCGTCGAACTCGGCAGGCTCCACGTAACGCAGAACCGGCAGGTGGTCTTTGGAAGGCTGCAGATACTGGCCGATGGTGAGCATATCGATATCGTGCTCGCGCATCTGCTGCATCACGTCGATGATCTCTTCTTTGGTCTCACCCAGCCCCACCATCAGACCAGATTTGGTCAACACGTCAGGGCGGCGCGCTTTGTATTGCTTCAGCAGTTCCAGCGACCACTTGAAGTTGGCACCGGGGCGCGCTTGCAGATACAGGCGCGGCACAGTTTCCAGGTTGTGGTTGAACACATCCGGCGGCTCGCGCTCGAGGATATCCAGGGCAACATCCATACGACCGCGGAAGTCCGGGGTGAGAATCTCGATTTCCAACTCCGGCGACAAGGCACGCGCTTCGCGGATACAGTCGGCAAAGTGTTGAGCACCGCCGTCGCGCAGGTCGTCGCGGTCCACGGAGGTGATGACCACGTACTTCAATTTCATCTCAGCGATGGCCTGCGCCAGATTCTTCGGTTCTTCCGGATCGAGCGGATTGGGTTTGCCATGGCCAACATCGCAGAACGGGCAGCGACGAGTACAAATATCCCCCATGATCATGAAGGTCGCGGTGCCGCCGCTGAAACATTCGGACAGGTTCGGACAGTTGGCTTCTTCACAGACGGTGGAGAGCTTGTTTTTGCGCAGCAGCTGTTTGATGCGCTCGACTTCTGGTGACGCGGGGATGCGCACGCGAATCCAATCCGGTTTGCGCAGCATGGCGTCGCTGGCGATGATTTTGACGGGAATGCGTTCGACCTTATCGGCGTCGCGCAGTTTTTCCCCTTGGGCCAAGCGGCGAGTGCGTTTTACGGGAAGATTGTCAGTCATAGAAGTCTGTCTCGAAGAAGACGGTTAGATAAGTCAGGATTGGATCTGGCAGCCAGCAAAACCCATGTTGACCGCCAGGCGGTGGGCGAACTCACGTTCCAATTCGGGAAAGTCCAGACTTGCCGGGTCCACCCAGTCGGTGAGCTGAGTCATTTGCAGGCCATTATAGCCGCACGGGTTGATCCGCAGAAACGGCGTCATATCCATCGCGACATTGAAGCTCACCCCGTGATAGCAACAACCTCGGCGCACCCGCAGGCCCAGAGACGCAATCTTCCGGCCTTCAATATAGACGCCGGGGGCATCCGGACGGGCCGCAGCCTGCAGATTTCGCGCGGCGAGAAATTCGATCACGGTGTTTTCCAACCGGGTGACCAAATCTCTCACTCCTATATCGGTGCGGCGCAAATCCAGCAGCGGATAGGCCACTATCTGCCCTGGACCGTGATAGGTCACCTGCCCTCCCCGGTCCGTCTGCACCACCGGGATATCACCAGGATTCAGCACATGCTCGGCCTTGCCCGCCTGCCCCTGGGTAAACACTGGCGGATGCTGCACCAGCCAGAGTTCGTCTTGGGTATCCGCATTGCGCTTATCAGTGAAATCCCGCATACGCTGCCAGATATCGGGGTACGGCTGTACACCGAGCAGACGGGTGGTTAGGGTGAGGGATTCGGATATGGACACGACAGTTACAGCACCTACTACAAAGCGGCCACGATCTTACAGGACCATCTGCACCGCAGGATGTTTTTTCAGATCGACAAAAATCGCTTCCAGTTGCGTCACACCAGTCGCAGTGATCACCACATTGACGGATTCAAACCGGCCATTACGGCTCGGCCGGATTTTCATAGCGTCGCGGTCGAAATCCGGGGCGTGACGGGTAAACACTTCCACCACATGGGCGCGGAAGTGTTCCGAGGATTCCCCCATCACACGAATGATGTAACCGGGACAGGGGAATTCGATTTTAGGCGGTGTTGGATCGCTCATTAGCCAAAAAATCCTGAGAAAAACAGAACCAGACTATCCCACAAACGGGCAAAAAACCCGGCCTTTTCCACTGCATTCAGCGCTACCAACGGAGCCTTGTAGATCTCCTTATCTTCCAAAGTCACGCGCAGTTCGCCAAGTTTCTGCCCTTCTGCCACAGGCGCAGTGATGCGGCTGTCGACGACGATTTCCGCTTTCAGCGACTCAGCGGAGCCGCGTGGAATGGTGATCATCACATCTTTATCGACACCGAGAGCCAGGTCTTTTGCCTGTCCTTTCCAGACGCGAACCCGGCTCAACTCCTGGTTTTTGCCGTAGAGACTGTGGGTTTGGAAATAGCGGAAGCCGTAGGCCAATAATTTGGAGGACTCTTCAGCGCGCACTGACTCGGATTTGGTGCCGAGCACCACTGAAATCAACCGCATCCCCTGACGCTGGGCGGACGCCACCAAACAATATCCCGCTTCGTTGGTGTGGCCAGTTTTGAGGCCGTCCACTGACGGATCGCGGTGGAGCAACAAGTTGCGGTTGGGCTGATTGATGCCGTTGTAGGTGAAATACTTTTCCGCGTAGATCGGATAGTGCGCGGGGTGATCGTTGATAACGGCACGGGCAAGCGTCGCTAGATCGCGGGCGGTGGTCAGGTGACCCGGTGCCGGCCAGCCAGTGGCGTTAACAAAATGGGAAGAACGCATACCAAGCAATTGCGCGTATTGGTTCATCACCTCCGCAAAAGCCGCTTCGCTGCCGGCCAAATGTTCAGCCAGAGCGATGGAGGCGTCGTTGCCCGATTGAATAATAACGCCGCGCAGCAGATCTATAACTGGCACACGGGAACCAACCTTGAGAAACATGGTAGAACCACCGCTGGTGGTGCCGCCGCGACGCCAAGCGTCTTCGCTGATCAAGACAGTATCGGTTTCTTTGATTTTGCCGCGTTCAATTTCGTCCGAGACTATATAAGCCGTCAGCATCTTGGTCAGACTGGCCGGTGGCAATTGTTCGTCTGCGTTTTGCTCGATCAAAACTTCACCAGTGGCAGCGTCCATCAGCAAATAAGCTGTAGCGCTCACCTGCGGCGGAGAGGGAATGATCAGAGGGGCCGCATTAACGAAAGATGTGGTGAAAATCAGGCAAAGCAATAGAAATCGATGGGGAAAATTCCACTTCATGATAGATATAAGCCCAAGATTTGTTTGAGTGGGTGCAGCGCGAAGCCGCGCATTGTAGCAGCTATGACGAAGGGCGAAAAACGATAAAAGACGCGCCCCGCCCCGTCGCTTAAGTGCCTTAAGAGCCCCGTCTTGGCGCGGAGTTCAGTTATTCTTCCTCCATGCTGGAACTTATCTCCCTATTTACTTCTTCTTTCATTGCCGCAACGCTCCTACCCATGGGGTCGGAAGTTGCGCTCTACGTCCTATTGCAACGGGGTTTCGATCCACTCCTGCTGCTTGCGGTCGCCACAATGGGTAATACGGCAGGTTCAGCGGTGAATTGGCTATTGGGGAAATATCTGCAAAAGCTAAAAGACCGTCGCTGGTTTTATTTCAACCAACAACAAATTGAACGCGCACAGCACTATTTCCAAAAGTACGGCCAGTATTCCCTGCTGCTAGCCTGGCTGCCGGTGGTGGGCGATCTGCTCACGCTGGCAGCCGGTATTTTTCAAGTGCGCTTTGTGCCGTTTGTGCTTCTGGTGGGCACCGGCAAAATACTGCGTTATCTGGTGGTGATTTACTTGGCTAATTAGTAGCCTACTTAGGTACCAAGTATGATGATTTACCGGATTATTACTCGAATCCTGTGTAGGTAATGATGGTGTAAATACCTATCAACATCAGAATCCAGAAAATCACTCCCAACACAATCCAAATAATATTGACTGCCGTCAAAACACTATTGGTCTCTCCGCCAGGATCTTTGGATGCTGCGTTGGCCGCTTTTTGCACCTGATATAACACGCTGCCAACGACCCAAATCGTGAAGAATGAAACAACATCGGAAAACGGACTGCCAATATCTCGGGCGGCCGCCCGATCAGCGCCGTTACTCAGCAGAGAAAAAACGACATAAATCGTTGCCAGCAGCCCCGGGCTAATCGGCGGGGAATATCCCTGCTCATCCGCCATATTGCGGATGGACCGAAACAAAGAATGGGCGAAAAAAACCGAAAAAATCGCACGCGGAACAGGCCAGATGGACGTCCCTGTAAAGCGCTTGTACTGACGCCAGTGTTGGTAAAACCAATACAGGCTGTAGATACCGAAGGTCGCCGCAAACAGGATCCAGAATTTTTGCTTGGACACTACATAAAACGGCTGATGGGATTCTTGCGATATATCCACCTCGGACTGAGGCGGCTGATAGATATTGTCGGACATGGATTCTCCCTGCGGTCATGATGCTATTCGACAGAGTATAGATTTGCCGTGAACCCTATGTCGCGCTGTTAAATCTACTGCCTATAGCTGTTAAATCTACTGCCTATAGCTGTTAAATCTACTGCCTATAGCAGTGCGACAATTTGCCACATTGACCCTTTATGTATGTGGGATAAAGTGAATAGGTTCCATAAACCATTCACGACGGACCTGCGGGTGCAATGATAAGAAGTTTGTCTCCATCAAAATTTAATCATTTCGCTCAAAAAACACACAAGCACACCACAGTTACTTTCGCCGCCCTGATCGCAAGCGCGCTCACAGTACCCAGCTACGCTACTCACACCCCGAGTTCCAACATCGAAGAAGTTCTAGTTTGGGGAGAGCAGAAAACCAGTGGTCAGGCGGGCTATACCAATCCAACCAGTCTGCTGTTAAAAGAAGATATGGCGACCATCAATGTCGCCACTACCGAAGACATTGTGAAATATGAACCGAGCCTGGTGATTCGCCGCCGTTTTATCGGCGATGCCAATGGCACCTTGGGCATGCGCGGTTCCAATATGTTTCAAACCTCGCGCTCCATGGTGTTTGCCGACGGTGTTCCTCTGCACTATTTCCTGCAAAGCCGCTGGAGCGGCGCGCCGCGCTGGACCATGGTGTCCGCCAGTGAAATAGCCCAAGTCGAAGTAATTTACGGACCGTTTTCCGCCGAATACAGCGGCAATGCCATGGGCGGTGTAGTGCTGATCGAAACCGGCATTCCGCAGGAGCGGGAAATTCATCTGGACGCAGGATATTTTTTCCAGGATTTTTCCGCTTATGGATTTAGCGATACGCTCGACGGCTACAAAGCATTTGCTTCTTACGGTGATAAATTTGGCGATTTAAGCGTATATGCGTCGTTCAATCGCTTGGAAAATACCGCCCAGCCGCAAACCTTTTATTACGGCAGTAACTCCTCTACTCCGTTGGACAATCCAGTATCCGCAAATGGGGGAATTATCAGTTTTAACGAACTGAATGATCCGGTCGTGGTGTATGGCGATACGGGCGTTATCGACAATGTTACGGATAATTTCAAAATCAAATTGGGCTACGAATTTGGCAATTGGCAAAGCCTGCTGAATATCGCCTACGAAGATCGCAATGCGCTAACGGATTCGCCAAATTCCTATTTACGCGACGCAGCGGGAAATACTCTTTGGCGTGGCAATGTAACGCAAGAGGGTCAAACGTTTTCGATTCCCACTAGCCGCTTTGGTATCAGCGAACAAGACCGCCGCAGTCTTTCCACCGGCTTGCGTCTCAAAGGTAATCTCGGCCATCACGTCAAATTGGAAGCCAATATCAACCGCTTCGCGATTCTGCAAGACCAAACGCGTACTTCCGCGCGCAATCCCGCCGACCCGGCATATGATCTAAAAGGTTCTATCACAGAGTTTGACGATACTGGCTGGCAGACTGCGGATATCAAACTGTCTTTAAGTGACTTGGGAATATCCGGCCTGAATATTGTGAGTGGCCTGCGGCATGAAGTCTACGAGCTCAATATTCTCGGCTTCGATTCGGAAAATTATCTGCAAGGAAGTAAAAGCGATAAAACCAGTCATAGCGGCGGCCAAACCGAAATCAATGCATTTTTCACGCAAGCGAACTGGGATATCAACGACGCGTGGGATTTGTCACTCGGCGGGCGCCTGGAATGGTGGCAGAGCCGCAATGGTTATTATTGGGATAACCAAAAAAATCTTGTACCAGGGCAAAAGCAGGATAAATTCTCACCCAAATTCGCCATCGGCTATAAACCCAATGAAAATTGGATTCTGCGCTATTCGCTCGCCCGGGCTTATCGTTTTCCTATAGTCGAAGAATTATTCCTGCGCTATCGCGATATTCGCGGTGCGGGTACAGATTCCGATTCATCTCTGCAGCCAGAAAAAGGCCTACATCAAAATGTGCTGATCGAACGCACGCTCGACAAAGGTTATATACGACTGAATATTTTTCACGAAACCATTAAAGACGTAATCGAAAATCAAACCAATACAGCCACATCGGTCACGTCGTTTTTCCCTATCGACGAAGTGGAAACCTTTGGTGCCGAGTGGATTGTCAATGCGCAGGATTTATTGATAGACAAGCTGAATATTCGCTTTAACGTCGCTTACACGGAAGCGGAAATTGTCAAAAACAGCGCCAACCCAGCATTGGTAGGGAAAACCCCGCCGCGCATGCCGAAATGGCGCGGTAATTTATTGGCGACTTATCACATCACGGATAACTGGGATGTAGGTACGAGCTTGCAATACGCCAGCGACAGTTTCGGTCGCGCAGATAATCTCGACATTCGCGACGAGGTGTACGGAGCGCAGGATGCCTATACCCGAATCGGGCTTAAAACAAACCTCCGGGTGAATAAAAACTGGAAAACCAGCTTGGGCGTGGACAATCTCACAGACGAACTTTCCTACGTGGCACATCCTTGGCCAGCGCGGACATTTTATTTGTCGGCGGAGTGGGAGTTGTGACAGACATTTATCAATAGCACGTTCCGCCCTCCCCAAATAAACTCGTGCCATAGAAAAATCGGAGACGAAATTAAAATGACTAAAAACCCCACCGCCTCGCTCTACCGCACTTTATGGCGCTGGCATTTTTATGCGGGGATTTTTTGTTTGCCGTTTGTTTTGCTATTGGCGATTTCCGGTACGGTTTATTTATTTAAACCGCAATGGGAAGCCTGGCGGGATGCACCTTATCGCGATTTGGCAACTTTAGGCACCACTACCGCCGAAGAGCAGATTGCCATAGCTCTGGCTTATTTTCCCGATCATCAGTTTGTGAATTACCGCCTGCCACAAACGGCCAACGAAGCTGTGATTGTCACTCTGCAAAAAGGCGACGAGCCAATACGTGTTTATGTTCATCCCTCCACTCTGGAAATTCTCCATAGTGCACCTGTAAACAGCGAATTTATGCAGCTGATAAAACGTTTTCACGGCGAATTATTGGCGGGCGATGTGGGTTCCGTATTGGTGGAATTGGCAGGTTGTTGGGCGATTGTGCTGGTTTTAACTGGCTTGTATTTGTGGTGGCCGAGAAATGCACACGGCATGGCCGGCATTCTCTATCCGCGCTTGCGCCAGGGCGCGCGCATTTTTTGGCGCGATGTGCATGCGGTCACCGGTTTTTGGGTCGCGGGTTTTACGCTGTTTTTATTAATCAGCGGTCTGCCGTGGTCCTTGGTGTGGGGCAGTGTTTTGAAAGAGCTGCGCCAAATGGATTCGCATGCACAACATCAGACGCATTCGCATGCACCGCATCAGATGTCAACACAGGATTGGTCGCTGCGCAGCAATGAGCATCACCACTCCACGCCCCATCACCTATTGCCGTATTTGCCCCAAGCGCTGGTGGAAAACGCCCGGGCATTACAATTTGCTCCTCCGGTGGAACTTTCGCCAGCCCAGGACCGCCCCGGAACCTGGGCGGTGAAATCCCAGGCGCAAAATCGTCCTTTGCGCGCCGATGCCTGGTTGGACGCAACTACGGGTGAAGTACTGGAAATCAAAACCTTTGCGCAACGCAAGCCGTTGGACCGCGTTATAGGAGTCGGCATTGCCGCGCATGAGGGACAATTGTTTGGCGGGTTGAATCAATTATTGGGGGTTTTCACTACCGTTGGGCTTAGCCTTATGTGCATCAGCGCTTTTGTCCTTTGGCGCCGGCGCAAACCACTCGACGCTCTCGGTGCCCCTCCGGCTCTTCCTGACCGCAGAACCGGAACGGTGGTCAGCGGAATTATTGTGCTGCTTGCTCTTTTGCTTCCGCTTCTTGCCGCTTCGTTATTATTCATTTTGTTGCTCGAGTGGCTGATCTTGCGGCGCGTGCATAGCGCGCGACAATGGCTGGGATTGGCAAAACCTTAATGAGCAAGCTCGCCAAGCTCTGCTAAGCTTTAGGCTCTTTATATTTTTATGCTCACTGTTTACTGATATGCGCCAAGTTCCAGATACCAGCCCCATTGTCTATATTGTTGACGACGACAGCATGATGCTGGAAATTCTCGGCACCTTGATCGAAACCATCGGCGCCCGCACGATTAGTTTCAACAATGCGGAAAGCTTTCTGCAGGAATACCGTCAAGGTCCCTGTGAATGCATCGTCTCCGATATGCGCATGCCCGGCGTGAGCGGTTTACAGCTACACAAACAGCTGCAGAATCTGTACCCCTTTCCTCCCCCACTGATTCTGGTCACCGGATTTGCCGAAGTTGCCGCCGCGGTAGAGGCGATGAAACAAGGCGTTTTTGATTTTGTGGAAAAACCCGTTAATGGCCACCAGTTTGTTGAAAAGGTTCAAGCCGCACTCAACCTGAGCCGCGAACTGCACGACAAACGCATGCGCCGAGCGACGCGGGAAGCGCGTCTTGCATTGCTGACAACCAAAGAAAAAGAAATTCTCGATGCGGTATTACGCGGTTTATCCAGCCGGGAAATTGCTGAGCAACAAACCTTGAGCGTGCGCACTGTGGAAAACCACCGTGCTCACATAATGTCCAAATTGCGCGTCAAATCCGCGGTGGAATTAATTCGCGAGTTCAACAATATTCTGTAACACCGATTTCTTTAGGCAACATCACCCAGTCTGACTGAGTACTTATACTCATACCACTCGCTTCGCCTTCCGTCCAAAATATGAGCAATAGGACCGGCTTGCTTGCGCAAGTCGAAGGATCCTCGACACACTCCGGGCTGGAGGCATTGCGTACATGAAAGTCGAAATCAAACCACAGGGCCATTTAATTCACGTCTGCCTGAGCGGCGCTTCGGCTCCTCAATCCGCTCATGTTCGTCACGCTGTTTCACACCTCACTGCCCAAACTTCCGTTGCCATAGCTTTGGATCTCAGCGGATGACTACAAGCTGCGCCGGCACCAATGTTTTTTTCTACCCGCCGAGTCTGCTCGCTAGACCGGTTGGATACGCACGCAGAATTTCACCTCGACGACTTTAACTAGAGCCACGGGAATCGCCTATGTTGCCGCCGATCTTACAGGATGCCCGCAGCTCCAATAATTCTGGGGGTACAAATAATTCCGGGGGCGCAAAACAAGCCATAGCACTGGATTCCATACAGGGGTGCCGAGCCGTTCTCGCAGTGGACGACAACCCTATGCAAAAAGCCAATCTATCCAATTGGCTGCGCACCTTTGGTCTCACCGATATTCTGATCTGCCGCGATGGCCAGCACGCGCTTAGTTTCACCAACGAACTGAACGAGCCGGGCTGCCTATTGATTCTCGACCTGGAAATGCAGGGAATGGATGGCATTGAGCTGCTGCAACGCCTGTACGAGCAGGAAATTGCCCCCGCTGTGATTATTTTGAGCAGCGCCGATGATGTATTGCTGAGTGCAGTGGCGACTATGGTGGAGGCCATGAATTTCAATTTATTGGGGGCACTGCAAAAACCGCTGACGCCCGTGGATATCTATATAGCACTGGACAAGTTCCGCGCCCCCTCATGTGACATCTCTGAACAACCTGCGGAAAGCCAACCGAAAAAACTCATCGATCCCCTGCGTGAAGATCTGGATCGCGGATCGATCCAACTGACATTCCAGCCGAGACTGGATATTCAAGCGGGCTCTTTTGCCGGAGTGGAAGTGATCGCCCGTTGGCACACCGACAAAGGCGAGGTGCTATCCGCCGAGCATGACGGGTTGCGAGAGCGGCTGACCTTATTGCAGCTGAAACAAACACTGATCTACATGGCGAAGTGGCGCATCGCCGGCCATCCTATGCCGGTGGCACTGCAATTGTCTGCCAAGGCGCTCGGCGACCGGCTCCTAACCAATCACATCATGGGGTTGGTGGAGCGCTACAATGAGGACCCACGCCTGATCACCTTCGAAATTTCCGACAGTGCGCTGATGGTGGATTTACCTCATGCCCTAGCCTCCATAAGTCGTCTACGCTTAAAGGGTTTTGGATTTTCCATTGACGACTACGGAACCGAATTCTCGTCCATGCAACAGCTCGCGCGCTTTCCCTTTACCGAATTGAAAGTCAGTCGCAACCTCGTTCGCGGGGCATTGAGCGACCCATCTTTTACGCCTCTGTTAGAGGCCGCCGTGAACACCGGGCGACGACTTGGCATCACTACCATAGCCGACGGCGTTGCTACCGTCGAACAGCTGCGTGTATTGCGCCAAATGGGCTGTCGCCAAGCGCAGGGAGACGCTATAGCGGAGCCCATGCCTGCCAACGCCCTGCAAGACTGGCTTCAGCAGTCGTTGACTAGTGCATTGAGCTTATGCCGACCCTGACACCAGACGACCGGGCGAGCGGCACACCAAAGAAGTCTTCCAAGGTCGGTCGTGATCGCGCCTGCATCCTTGGTTACAACCCGGTCGTTCTCTACGCCCTGATCGCCATTATCGTCCTCGGTGTGATCAGCCAGATTGCCTTGCGCAAGATCTATCAACGCCAGGAAACCTTTGTCCAAAACCATCTGCAAACCACACTGCGCTCTCTGGATCAGTTGCTGAGCACTTGGCAAAGGCAACATGCGGGCTCGATCCAAGTCATCACCAATTCATCCAAAGTCCGCCCCCTGCTGTTAAACGCCCTGCGGGACAAGGGGCCTCTGTCGGCCAGCGATTTATTGGATGAACAACTTTATCCCCTGATGCAACCCCTAGGATATGAGGGTTACAGCGTTTTTACGTCCGACTACACACTGGTAGCGTCAAGTAGTAGAGCTTATGTCGGCACCCAGGCGCGACGAGCTCAGACGATGGAGGCCCTGGTACGTGCCGAGGCCGGATTGCCCGCGATTACAGCCCCGCTTGGCGCTCGCAGAACACTGGATGGCCCCACGGGCACTATGCCAGTTGGGACCTTGCTGCAGCTGATGTGTGTAACCGTGCCCGGTTCGGAAGGAGTTTCCCTCGCTGGCTATTTTTGTTTTCGCTTTAATCCTTATACCGGCTTTTTTCCCATTTTTGCTAGCGTCGCCAGTGGTGAGACAGGCGAGGTATACGCCATCGATAAAGAGGGCAACATCATTACACCCAGCCGGTTTCTCCCCGAGCCGAGCACATATTTAAGTGCAACGGTTCCTGGTACCAATCCCCAACACCTGACACTCGCGGCGCAGCGCCTGCTGCAAGACAAGCATTTCCAAACTGACTCCCCCTACAGTGACTACCGCGGCGTGCGCGTGGTCGGTGCAGGACACTGGCTGGAGAGCATGAACATCGGCCTGATCGCCGAACAGGACTATGAAGAGGCCTTTGCCTCCTATCTGGCGGCGCGTGATGTGATTATCGCCCTTACCTTGAGCGCCAGCCTTTTGTTGGTACTGCTCTGCGCCAGTTCGGTTATTCACCGACGAGCACTGGAAATTCGTGAAAGCCGCTTCCGCTCACTGCTGGAAAACATTCCCACGCCGGTTTATATGAAATCCCTCGACGGCAGGATCACAGTGCTGAATTCGTCGTTCTGTGAGATGGTGGGTCAAAAGGCAGCGGATTTATTGCGCGCCGAAACGCCCAGCCAGAAAATTCCGGATTGGCTGGCACCGCTGTTTGATGGCGATACAGATCTGGACAGCGCGCGCTCCATTCCACAAACCGTGGAGCTGGAACGACCTGATGGCGAGCAATGTTTTTATCGTCTGGTGCGCTTCCCCGTCTTTCTGCAACACTCCGACCGCTCACAAGCAGTGGCTACGATTATTGTCGACGACACGGAAAGAACCACGGCGGTGCGCCAGTTGAGCGACGTCAATCTGCATCTGGAGAAACTGGTCGAAGAGCGCACCCACGAGCTTTGGCAGGCCAAAGAGACAGCGGTTGCCGCCTCCAAAACCAAAGCCGATTTCCTCGCCAATATGAGCCACGAAATCCGCACGCCACTCAATGCGGTGCTCGGACTTGCGCATTTGTCTCTCAACGAAAATCTGCCCGCCAAAGTCCGCAATTACCTGATGAAAATTCAGGATTCCGGCCGTCACCTGTTGCAGGTGATCAATGACATTTTGGATTTTTCCCGTATCGAAGCCGGCAAGATGCAGCTGGATCAACGCGATTTCGAATTGCGCAAGCTGCTCGACAGTGTCGTCGATCTGGTGTGGGACAAAGCGGTAACCAAGGGGCTGGAGATAAAGGTCACTGTCGATCCGCGCCTGCCGCGCTTTTTAAACGGCGATTCTCTGCGCCTCGGCCAGGTGCTGATCAACTTTATGGCAAATGCCGTCAAATTTACCGAGCAGGGCAAAGTTACTCTGACCGCCAGCTTGGATGAATCCAGCGATTGCGGTCACGTACCTGTGGTATTTGCGGTTGAAGACACGGGCATAGGAATCGAACCGGACAAGCTCAGCGTGCTCTTTCAGCCGTTTCATCAAGTGGACAACTCGAGCAAACGCCGCTTCCAGGGCAGCGGCTTAGGCCTTGCCATCTGTCGCAATCTGGCGGATTTGATGGGCGGAACAGTGTCTGTGGAAAGCTCTCCCAGTGTCGGCAGCTGTTTCCGACTCAATCTCTGTTTAAAACCGGGCACTACCACGCCAGTTGCATCCCCTGCTCCTGCGGCAAACCTGCCAAAAGTGAAATGCCGGGTTCTGGTGGTAGAGGATGACGCCCTCAACCGGGAAATCATCGAAAGCTTTTTGCTGGATTTCGGCGCCCAAGTGGTCAGCGCTGCCGATGGCGCCAAAGCGCTGGAATTGTTTGCGCAGGAAACCTTTGATGTGGTTTTGATGGATATGCAGATGCCAAGTATGGATGGACTGGAAACCGCCACACAAATCCGCGCCCTGCCCAAAGGCGCCCATGTGCCGATTATCGCCGTCACCGCCAACGCTCTGCCCGGCGATCGCGAACACTATCTCTCCCAGGGAATCAACGACTATCTGGCCAAACCCTTGGACGCCAAAGAGTTGCATGCCCTGCTACTGCGCTGGCAGCCGTTCAGTCCGGAAACTCTCACATCCGCGGATTCGCTCGATAGTCTGCGCAAAGCCGGCGTGAATACCACCCGCGCGCTGCACCATATGATGAACAATAAAGAGCTTTACCACCGCATGCTGAAGCGCTTTGTCACCGAGCGGCAAGACCTGCCGCAGCAATTGAACGACGCGTTGCAAGCAGGGGAAATGGGTCAGCTGCGCGATTTGGTACATAGCCTCCACTCCATAGCCGCAGCCCTTGGGCTGGATCAACTGGCCGACTACGCCTCCCGCCAGGAGCAGGTCATCGTCAGCAGCAAAGGCACTTTGGATATCGACGGCCTGAACACCCAGTTCCGCCGCGATCTCACCTTGCTGCGGGCTTGGCTGGATCAGGCGGGAATTGCCGAACGGAATAATTCCTGAATCCCGTCAAATTGGGACAGGTTCGATTGTCCCGTCCCATTCCCGCCTCTATGCTTCGCGTCTGTCCGTTATGAGATTTGCACGAGCACCCATGCGTTCACTGTTTATCTGCATTTTGCTGTTTTCACCTGGCGTACTTCTGGCTCAATCGGAAAATGCTGTGGTTGATCCCCATCGCGAACAAAAAATCTCCCTCGGCAATATTTTGTTTAACGACCCTTCTCTCTCCAATCCGCCGGGACAATCCTGCGCCACCTGCCACAGACCCGACCTGAGTTTTGCCGAAGATAAAGTGGTCAGCGAAGGCGCGACCAAAGCGCTCGGTTCCCGCAATGCTCCTTCACTGATGTATGCCAAATTCAGCCCGGTATTTTCCTATGAAGATTGGCGCAGAACCTGGGTGGGTGGACAATTTTGGGACGGTCGCGCGGATACGCTGGCAGAACAAGCGCTCGGCCCTTTGCTCAATCCGGCGGAAATGAACAACACAAAAGAAACACTCGCCACCAAATTGAGCAATGTAAGTTACAAGGGAATGTTCGGGCAGATTTACGGCAAAGACGTTTTTGCTAATAGCGAACATTTAATCGCCGCAGCCGCAGATGCATTAGAGGCATTTCAGCAGAGCGACATTTTTGCGCCTTTCACCTCGAAATTCGATTACGCGCAAAAAGGTTTGCTGGAATTAACCGAACAGGAAAAACTTGGGCGCAAACTCTTCGACACCAAAGCCTCCTGCATGGATTGCCACGCTGGGGCTACGGAAGACGGCAAACTGCTTTTCACATCTTTCAGCTACCACAATATCCTTACGCCACCCAACGCGGCACTGAACAACGGCGTCCCTGATCCCGGCGCAGCCAATAATTCCAAATTAAATGCGGAAGAAAAAAAGGTGGCCCAAGGCCGCTTTAAAACCCCTACCGTGCGCAATATCGCCAAAACGGCGCCCTATATGCACAACGGTGTTTTTAAAACTCTGCGGGAAGTTATCGAATACTACAACGATGTGGATGACCGAAAACGCTGGGGCCCGGCCAGCTTTGCGGAAACCAAAAGTCATATGCTGAGAACCAAGCTGGAACTGACCGAAGAAGAAATCGATGCACTGATTGCGTTTCTGAATACTTTGACGGACGGATATCCATTGCCACAGCAAACGGCGAGTTCAGAGCAGCGCAACCAATCCACCAATTAAATTTAGCTCTTTGCGGATTTTTATATCAGGCGATTTTTATATTAGGCGATTTTTATATTAGGTAATAGTGCGCCGTATTGTCGGCGAACATTTCACCCAACAGCGCAAGACTTCTGCCACACTCCACGCCTGTGCGATACAACCGCGCGGTGTGAATGGAGCTTCTGCATCGAATATTTCACTGATAGAACCGACTCCCGCCTCGCCTAAATGCTGCTCAAATCCTGCTAAAAATTGCCGTGCGCCGTCGCAGTCATTGGGATGGAGTTTTAACCAGGCATCGATAAACGGCCCGATTAACCAACCCCATACAGTGCCTTGATGGTAGGCGGCATCGCGCGTCCATAAATCACCGCGATAGGAGGCTTTGTAATCCGGATGTTCCTGTGAAAGCGAACGCAGGCCAACAGGCGTCAACAACCGGTGCTCCACCACATTCATCACGGATGCCCAGCGCTCTTCATCCAAAATGGGAAAATCCAGAGAGATGGCGAATACCTGATTTGGCCGGCACGCTTTATCTGAGCCGTTTGGCCCGTCGATCACGTCGTATAAATAGCCGCCCTCGTCGAACCAAAAACGTCGATTAAAAGACTGGCGTGCACGCAATGCGTGTTCGCGTAAATTTGCGGCTTGCGCGGGATCTTCATCATTCAACCATCCAGCCAAAATATTTAAGGCGTTGTACCAGAGAGCGTTGAGTTCCACCGCTTTTCCTCGGCGCGGCGTCACCACCCAATCTTTGACTTTGGCATCCATCCAAGTAAGCTGATAACCCTCTTCGCCCTGCCGCAACAAACCATCTTCCGGATCAATGCCAATATTAAAAAGTGTTCCGCGCAAATGATGTTCAACGATGGAAAGCAATTTCGGCAGAATGACCCGCAAGGTTTCCCGATCGTTGGTTATACGCATATAGCGCGAAAGCGCATGAAAAAACCACAGGGACGCATCCGCCGTATGATAAAGGCCGGTTTTGCCGTGTTCGGGAAACATGTTGGGAATCAAACCATCGCGTACATATTTGGCAAATGTCCGCAAGATAAAACTGGCTTCATGATGGCGACCAGTGGTAATGGTCAAACCTTCGAGACTGATCATGGTGTCGCGGCCCCAATCGGTAAACCAGTGATAACCCGCAATAACCGTTTTCACTTCTTCACCACTGGCGCGCGCCCGCGCCGCCTCTTCCGCACGACCCGCTGGCGTAACAATAAATTGATCCGCCGCCAATACCAATTCCGCCGGCAATCCAGCGTCTGCTGGAATCGATGCCATATCAAGCAAATGAAAGCGGCGTTTTACTTCCAGATCAAACACCTCTTCCGGCGATAACAGTCGCAACGTTTCCGGCGATTCCGTAGAGCAGGTAAAAGTAACCTCAACACCTTTTTCCAAGGTAACCGCAAAATATCCGGGACTCCAAAATTCACCAACAGAGGTATAGCCGCGTGCTGCTTCAAGGCGGAAGAAAATATCATTGCGACGGCGGCGATCAATGGTAAAAGTAAAATTGCCACCCTGCATTTTCAGATGCAGCGGCGGAAATTTTTCGCCTTCCAAACGGAAATAATCGTCGTGAACACTGAATACATATTCACTGGGATCGACGAACATGCTTTCCACTGCCGCCTCCTGCGGGCGGAAGTTGACTGCAGGCCGCAATTCCAATCTCACAGGTTCGGTGCACTCGAGAACTTTGTAGCAAATATGAACCGTATTTTGCTGATACGGCAAATAAAGCCTTTTCTCCAACAACAGACCTTCAATTTCATATCGCCATACGGGCAGACCCATTTCCAGATGAAATGACTTCAACCGGCGCAACGCGGCAAATTCCATTCGCGTATTGTGGATTTCCTGTTCGGTGAGATTAATTTTATTACCGTTGCTGAATATCAAAGTTTCCAGCACATGGTTCAGCATCACGGTGCGGCCGAGCGGTGTTGGTAAAGCGGCAACTAACAAACCGTGATAACGGCGCGTGGCAATTCCGGAAAGTGTGCCCGAAGAATATCCACCAAGCCCATTGGCTACCAACCATTCCTCGGATAACGCAAGTTCATCTTCTGGAGACTCGTCCCGCCAATTAACTCTCCGCACAACCGTTTGGGACATAGAGTTTTCTCCATTAAACCGCTTCGGACGGAAATTGATGATTGCGATAAAACGCGGTTTTGGTTTTTATGGTTTTGGGATGCAAGACCACTGCCGATGAACCCGACAACATACACTTGCCATCCATACGCCACGCCACCATACCGTGACCACCATAGGCAGGATGTTCGCTCGACCACAGTATGTCCCAATCGCAATCATCGTGTGGCGCCAGCAGTGGTTCAGGCAGCGGCGACAAAGGTAAATCCCTTCCCATATTCACAAGTAAAATCCGATCATCCCTTCCACTGCGGGAAAAGAAACGCAACAAAAAAGCCGATTCAGACAATACCGCACCATCCACGCCAACCAGCTCCGCTTGTGAAAATATGGGATCCAGCTTGCGCAGGGTGAGCAGATCCTTATGCAACTGATAAATAGGCGCGTGTGTTTCACGCTCCTGAAAATTCAATTTGCAGCGGGTAAAAGTAGTCGGATCATCGGGTCGCAATAAATAATTCTGCGTTTCGCTATGAGCCAAGGACGGGAACTGATGCAGAAATTCCGTCCGCCCCTGCATGACTTTTTCTGCTAAATCAGCGTTGTGATCCGCAAAATAACAAAACGGAGCAGATGCACCGAACTCCTGCCCTTGAAACAACAGCGGCGTAGCCGGTCCCAGCAATAACAATCCGGTAAAGGCTCGATATAAGCCTGGATGAGACATAGCATCCACGCGCTTGCCACTGCCCGTATTGGCGACCTGATCATGATTCTGCAGAAAATGGATAAATGACGTTTGAGGTACTGAAAAAGTCGGTGTGCCCCGCCTTTGGCTCTGCCAGTGATACCATTGACCTTGATATAAAAATCCGTATTTCACCGCGGAAATAAACTCCTGGGGTCGCCCGAGATAATCAGAAAAATAGGCTTCTTTATAAGTTTTTAATGCGACCAACGCCGAATGATGAAAATCATCATTCCATATGCCATCCAAGCCGTAACCGCCATCCTCCGGGTTGCGTACCATATCGCTGTGCTGTGGTTCATTTTCCGCAACTATATAAAGCTGCCGGTCGCCAGCCTGTTTGCGCGCTTCAACGACGATATCCTTGATGATATGGCGCGCCGACGAGTCAAAAATCTGCTGAGTCGCATCCAGACGAAAGCCGTCAAAATGAAATTCCTCTATCCAGTAAGCCGCGCAGGCACAAACGAATTCTCTTACTGCTTCGGATTGCGGGCCATCGTAATTAAATACGTCACCCCACTCCCCTTTGTAAGTCGCAGAAAAATAATGCTTGGAAAACTGGGCGAAATAACAACCGCTGGCGCCGCAGTGGTTGTAGACCACATCCTGAATCACACCCAAGCCCAGTCGATGCGCTTCATTGATAAACGCTCGCAGATCATCCGGCGTGCCGTAGTGATGAAAAGGCGCAAAAAAATCAACGCCGTCATAACCCCAGCCGAATTTTCCATCAAATTCTGCCAGAGGCATGATTTCGATAACGGTGATACCCAATTGCGCCAATTCCTCCAGCTCTCGCTGCGCAGCGCGGTAGGTTCCCTCGGGTGTGAAGGTCCCTATATGCATTTCGTAAATCACGCGGTTGTTAGGCGAAATGCCCTGCCAGGCATCGTCTGTCCAAGCGAACTTTGATGGATCAATAATTTGCGATGGCCCGTGGGGTCCTTCTGGTTGAAAGCGGGAAGCCGGATCTGGATAAAGCGTTTCTTTTTCGTTGATGCGAAATCTATAGCGGTCCCCCGCTTTGGCCTCAGCAATCAATCCGGACCAATAACCTCCGGATTCTTCATTTAAATCAAATGACTTTTGCCCGCCGTTTTCCAATATCACCTGCATGTTATGCGCATCGGGCGCCCAAACTCGAAAATGCACTCCAGCAGGCATTACCTCCGCGCCAACCGCAAACTTTCGTCTTATGACTGCCATTTCGCCGCTTTCCTTTTTCCTGGTTTTCTGGCGATTGCAAGCGCTGTACCACAGCTAAAAACAGTCTATAGGAATGCGAACGAGCGCTACTTTCTTATAAGCGTCGCGCACATGTTTGCGCTCGGCTAATCCTTGGGTGTGGAGCGAAGGCTTCTTTTGCGGTGATAATGAACCATCGACAGGAATATTTGCATGCGACCTATGTAAAACTTACAGGTTCTTATTATTGGAAATAAAAAACCCTTGAAAAATTAAACACGTTCTACATAGGCACATGCCTTGCTATGCGGCATACGTGGTCGTGATATGCATTTGGAGATGCATCATTTGCGTTTTGGTTACACGGCCTTTCACTTGCCCCTCTTTAGCCTAACCCCAAGGTAAAGAAAATGTGCCGATACATCTCCGCGATTAATGCAATTTTACGCAAGGCTGGACTTATTAGTGCTCTGCCACTTTTTTGCTCCCCGTTTTTTTACTCCCCGTTCTTTTACTCACATAGCTACGCCGATAGTCCAGTGCCACCCGTATCACAACAATTAAAAGACCCCAAAGCAGCAGATGTAACAGTGGTTGGGCATGTTTTGGAACCACGGCAACTTCCGGTTGAAAAAGGATTGCTTGGAATCGCTCTCCACTGGGGGTTTGAAATGAACGTATTCGCCAAGGATTTGGTCAATCCGCGCATGATGGCCGTTGCCGAAGGTGGAACTGTATACGTCACCAGACGCAGCGTTGGAGACGTGCTTATGCTGCAGGATCAAAACGGCGATGGTGTGGCAGATGTGCAAAAGGTCGTAGCGCGCAGACCGGACATGCACGGCATCACTATCGACGGTAAAACCATGTATTTGGTCACCGTCAACAGCGTATATCGCACCACCATTCAGACAGACGGCACCCTCGCACCCTTGGAACAACTGGTGGATGACCTTCCGGACGCCGGCCAGCACCCCAACCGTACTCTCGCCGTAGGCCCGGACGGGATGTTGTACGTCTCCGTAGGCTCCACCTGTAATGCCTGCGCAGAAAGCAATCCGGAGAGCGCCACTATTTTGCAAATGAAACCGGACGGAAGCAGCCGCACGATTTTTGCTTCCGGTTTGCGCAATACCATAGGTTTTGCATTCAAACCGCAAACTGGCGAGCTTTACGGCATGGATCACGGTATTGATTGGCTCGGCGATAACGAGCAATACGAAGAACTGAACCATATCGTTAAAGGCAAACAATACGGCTGGCCTTATGTATATGGCGCAAGCCACTTTAATCCGCAGGATGAGCCGCCCGGCAATATCACTATGAAAGAGTGGGCGGCGCGCAGTGAAGAACCTGTCGGTTATTACACTCCCCACGCCGCTCCTATGCAGATGCTGTTTTACACCGGCAAACAATTTCCGGAGGAATATCAAGGCGATGCCTTTGTTGCCATGCGCGGCTCCTGGAATCGCAAACCACCTTCCGGCTACGAAATTACCCGCATTCGTTTCAGCGGCGGCAAACCCGCGTCATTCGAAGTATTTGCGCAAGGGTTTTTAATGCATCTGGACGACAAATGGGTACACCAAGGCCGATTGTCCGGCTTGGCACAGACCAAGGACGGAGCGTTACTCGTCTCCGACGATACGAACGGCGTGATTTATCGAATTGCCTATACTCAAAATGGTAGACAGGGTTGGCCGGTTGGCGAGCCGACAAACTCTGCTGGCACCCAGATAAAAGTGATTCAGCGTCTGGGTGTTCCGCCGGAACAAAAAACACCAGTGCTGGCCATTGATGTGTTATCAGCGCCGCAAACACTTTCAGTGACTTCGCCTGCATTTTCCAACGGCGCCCCATTGCCCGATATTTTTGCCGCGGACGGCGAAAATATTTCTCCACCATTGCAATGGCAAACAGGGCCAAAAGGAACTAAAAGTTATGCAATAGTGATGGAAGATCCAGATGCAAGTGAAAATCCACCCTTTGTGCATTGGCTGATTTACAACATTCCGGGCAACGTCACCCAAATTGAAAAAGCGGTACCTCCAGCACCGCAAGTTCCCAGACCCAAAGATGCGCCACAAGGGGAAAATGATCGTGGAAATATCGGCTACTTTGGCCCCAAACCACCACCTGATGACCCAGCGCACCATTACCATTTTCAAGTATTTGCCGTGGATAAAAAGTTAAATATTCCGTTCGGTGCAAGTCGGGAAGAGCTACTGAACGCATTGAAAGGCCATGTACTGGCCAGCGGTAAAATTACCGCAACTTATGATCGCTAAATTGCAGCGACGGCGATTTTTGCGATGACGTCGACATTAACAGAATAGTTATTTGCGAAGAGAAACTTATCTCTCGGTCGATGCATCCATATAAAAGATAGATGAAAGAGAAGTGACGTAAACGATGTATAAAGGCGAAAGACTCAACAGCATTACCCACCTGATGGGTGCGGCATTGGCCTTGGCAGGCCTGATCGTTCTGATCAACCAGGCGGCCCACCAAGGCCATTTAATGAAGATCATCAGTTTCAGTGTTTATGGCGCAACTTTGTTTACGCTGTATTTGCTGTCTACCCTGTACCACAGTTTCCGCGGTCGGGCGAAAGAAATCTTCCAAAAATTCGATCATGCGGCTATCTATTTATTAATCGCCGGCACTTATACCCCGTTTTTATTAGTAAGCCTGGAAGGCCCGTGGGGCTGGACTTTATTTGGCATTATCTGGAGTTTGGCGGTTATCGGGATTGTGCTGGATGCGACATTAAAACCACGGCGCGAAGTACTGTCCGTTACGCTTTATATAGTGATGGGCTGGCTATGTTTGGTGGCGATAAAACCCTTGGTTCACGCTTTATCGCACCAGGGATTTTTGTGGTTGCTGGCGGGTGGGATTTTTTATACCGCTGGTGTTGTGTTTTATGTGTTTGACCATCGCAAGTCGTATTTTCATGCCATCTGGCATTTGTTCGTATTAGCAGGCAGTGTAAGCCATTATTTTGCGGTGTGGCTGCACGTTCTCTAGAAGCTATCTCAAAATAGAAGCTATCTCAAAATGTCTACGTTCAGCTGATTTTTGAAATGGCTTCTAACCAGCCACACCAACTCATCCCTTACCACATCAAGTCATCCGGGATCACATAATCCTTGTAAGGATCTTCTTCGTCAGTCATTTGCGTATTGGCCGCCTGTGCGTTGGACACCACCACACAGGATGCGTCGCGCTGCGCAATTTTATTCGCCACAATCCGCGGCACCAGCTCGTAACCCTCGCCTAAACGCACAATTGCCAAAACACCATTGACGATCTGGCGGTGCACCGCGTTGGAAACCCGAATCTTTTTGATTTTGTTGCCGTCGGTAAAGTTGTACTCGACATCACCCGAACCGCGCTGCTGCCGGTGATTCTCAACCAGCTGGCGGATCTGCGCCTGAATCGCCTTCTGCTCCGCTTCCAGATCGCGCTGGCGATTCAACTCCCGATCCCTCTCCGCCTTGGCCGCCCGCGCCGCCTGGGCTGCAGCCTTTATTTCGTCCTGCTCCGACTGCCCAGTGCGACGCGCCTGCTTATCCTGCTTGCGCTTCTCTTTCTCCGCCTGTTTGGCCTTCTTTGGGTCGATCAAACCCGCTTTGAGCAATTGGTCTTTCAAGGATGTCATGGAAAATCCCCTGGACAGTAGAAAAGCGGCCATTGTAACCACTTGGTCATGATTCCACGAGCGAGCGAGACGGATTAAGAAACGGAGTTGTCTGCAATCAACCGCCGCTTCTGACCGGGCGACAAAGACTTGATCAATCGCTCATGGCGCAACGCGGCACTGCGGTCAGGAAAGGAAGCGCGATAGACCACCTCCAACGGCCGCTGCGACCGAAAAAACTTGGCCCCTCGCGCATTCACCCTGCCATCGGCCATATCCATATGCTCCTGAAAGCGTCGGTCGATATCAGTTGCTATGCCGGTGTATAGATGGTTTTTATCGGTGAGGATGATATAGACGTGCCAGGTGGAACCGTTCAATACACCATCTTCGCTTATTCCTTCAATTTGAGTCATGGTTGTTTTTAAAAAATTTCTTTCACCGATTGTTAGTCAATGTGGTCAAGTGTAACGTCAAATCTGAATGAACAAGAACAACACCGCACATCCAGCACGCGAGGCGGTTGCAATGCATATGACCGATCTAGCGGCGGGATTTCACCTGAGCAATAAAGAAGTAGATGGTGCAGATGATATTGAGTTCTGGATCCACAAATTATTTAACAAGACTGTGGATATATGACCAAAAATGAATTTGGTGATCTCTGGGATGGAGAATTTAAGAACCGATGTTGAAATTCCCGGATTTAAAAGGCCGACCTACGTTATTGGATGGAACTGCGGAAACGCACCCCAGCAATTAATGAAAGCAGCGCAAAAAACCACCACCCCGCGCTACCACCGCTGGATTTTGCGGATTTTTCCGTTGCTTGGGTTTGCACAGAATTTTTCTGGGGAACAACAAAATCGCCAACACAGGTTTTTTGTCCGAGACTAACGCCTATATTGATAGAACTGTATTGGGAATTCGGTTGGCAGGCATTCAATACGCCTTCGGCGGATTTCACTGCGCCCAAAATCAAATTGGCTGAGGCGATGGCGGAAAAATAGTGATCAGTCAGGTCCAGATTACCGTATATTCCCAACACATTATGCGCGACCACATCCAGATTGCCATCCAGAATCAAATCGCCGTAAAAATGTACTTCCTCGGCTTGTAAATACATATCGCCAGCATATGCACCCTCTTCTGCACTTTGATGGATGCCGTAACGCACTTCCACGTCTGAACCAACCAGCGTAATCGATGCATCGCCAAAGCGTGTAAAAGCATATTCCTCTTCAGAACCAGAAAAACGCAGAGTTAATTGGTCGGCGTTAGCCGGCGCGGTGGAATTATCCGGCAATAAAATTTCACTGCTGGATGGGTAAACAATAAATGCAGAAGTAGATTCGCGCTGCAGCCAGACCCAGTGAATGGTTTCTTCGGTTTGTGCGATATCCAGAATTTGCCAGGAATTATCTTCGGCCAATGGAGTGCCGGCGATATGGGGAAGATCGCTTACAGAGACGGAGGCTTGGGCTTGTATGGAGAGCCCAACAGCCAGACAAAGCGCTAAGAGGATTCGCACAAAGTTTTCCTTTGACCACTACGAATTGACCAAATATTAATCAGCACTTTTTCCCGGGCATAGCAGTTCCAGTCAGATCTGAGATCAGCGTCTCACTAACTTTTTGGTTATAAGAGCGTTTAGAGGGAGAAATAGCCCGGTTTGAACAATATGCTTCCGCGCTCTACCATAACGCCCCCTTTTTGATTGCTCTGCAAATGCTTATGGCTGCTGTACAGATTATTGTGGGTTCCGTGTCGGGCACTGCCCTGGAAGTCGCGGAAGCCGTCGCCGACACCCTTACCGCTCAAGGTCATCAAGTGCGGATCAATGCGCGTTTTCAAAAAGGTGATCTGCAGGATGCGCAGGAGGTATTACTGGTCTGCACCTCCAACACCGGCATGGGCGATTTGCCGATGAACATAGTTCCTTTCTACGAGCATCTGAAAAATGACTACCCCGCCCTGGCCGGCCGCCGCTACGGCGTCATCAACCTGGGCGACAGCTCCTTCCCCAATTTTGCCCAGGCGGGCAAAACTCTGGATGAAGCCGTGGCCGATTTAGGCGCTGTGCGCATCGGCGAGCCGTTGGTCATAGATTCCATCTTTACCAACGATCCCGCCTCGGATGCATCCGACTGGGCCAATGAATGGAGCACTCTGCTATGAGCGGACGCGCCCTGATCGGCCTGTTTTATGGCAGCTCAACCTGCTACACGGAAATGGCGGGCGAAAAAATTCGCGACCGTATCGGCAGCGAGCGCGTAGATCTGTGCAATATCGCCGACGTACCGGTGATTACCGCGCAGCTGTACGACTATTTGATTTTCGGTATTCCCACCTGGGATTACGGTGAATTACAGGAAGACTGGGAAGATGTTTGGGCAGAGCTGGATGATCTGGATCTCACCGGCAAAAAAGTCGCGCTTTACGGCCTGGGCGATCAAGTGGGTTATCCCGAATGGTTTCTCGATGCTCTCGGTTATCTGCACGATAAACTCGTCGAGCGCGGTGCGACAATTTGTGGTTACTGGCCCAATGAAGGCTACGAATTCGAAAGCTCCAAAGCCTTAACCGACGACGGCCAATACTTTGTCGGCCTGGCATTGGACGAAGAAAATCAATTCGACCTGACAGCCGATCGCATTGCGCAATGGTGCGATCAGATTTTGCGTGAATTTGGCTTGATATGACACTCGATCCCAAAACCGCCCGCATTACTTGGGACGAAAATGGCCAGCCGATCTCCAATCAATTCGACGATGTGTATTTTTCAAAAAATAGTGGCATAGACGAAACCCGCTTTGTTTTTTTAAAACACAACGATTTGCCGGAACGCTGGAAAGATTTGCCACCGGGCGCCGTATTTACCATTGCGGAAACCGGCTTTGGCACTGGTTTGAATTTTCTTGCTGCATGGCAAGCCTGGCGTGATCACGCACCCGCAAATGCGACGCTGCATTTTATCAGCGTGGAAAAATTCCCCCTCTCGCGCGACGACCTCGCCCGCGCACTTTCGCTGTGGCCGGAATTAAATGATTTAGCATCTGCCCTTCTGCGCCAATATCCGCCCGTCGATGCAGCAGGATTTCACCGTCTGAATTTTGGTTCAGTGCAATTAACGCTGATTTACGACGACGCCCTTGCAGGTTTTTCGCAATTGCTGCCCATTGTTCAGCCCGGCCCGAATGTGGCTGTGCAGGAATGCGGATTTGGTCCTTATAGCGGCAAAGGTTTGGTGGATGCCTGGTTTTTGGATGGCTTTGCGCCGGCGAAAAATCCGGATTTATGGACGCCCGAGCTTTTTCAATTATTGGCGCGCTTAAGTCGTCCCGGTGCTACCTTCGCGACTTTTACGGCGGCGGGCATAGTGCGGCGCGGATTATTGGCGGAAGGATTTCAAGTCAATAAAGTTCCAGGTTACGGCACCAAACGGGAAATGCTGCACGGCATGATTGCCGATACCCAAGCAGCAAAACCTGTCGAAGGAAAACACGATTTCAGCTGGCATTTGGTGGAAACAAAAGGAACTCCACCAAAACATGTGGCGGTGATCGGCGCAGGCATGGCCGGTTGTCACACAGCCTGGGCGCTGGCGCAAAAAGGTGTGCAGGTTACTTTGATCGAGCAAGCCGAACCCGGTGCGGGCGCCTCCGGCAATCCGATGGGGGTTTTGTACAGCCGCCTTTCCCACACCACCGGTCGCTTGTCCGACTTTAATCTCACCGCTTATCTCTACGCCTGCCGCTTTTATCACCAGGAGGGATTTTTCCAATCGGTTGGCGACAGCTGCGGCGTTTTGCAATTGCCGGAAAATCCCGAGCACGAAACCCAATTAAGGCAAATTGCCGAGCTTATGCTGCAATCTCCGGAAATCGCCCGCTGGCTGGAACCGACGGAAGCCGCCGAAATTGCCGGAGTTCCACTTCCCAATGGCGCACTCTATTTTCCCCAGGCCGGATGGTTGAGCCCGCCGCAACTCTGCCGGGCACTCGCCAATCATCCGAATATTCGCCTGCTGACCGGTACCCGAGTCCAGGAAATTCGCCAAAGCACCAATGGATGGGAGCTACTTGGCGATACTGACGAGGTTATTTCGGCTTGCGAGGCAGCGGTTATTGCCTGCGCCTACAGCAGCAGCCAATTTGCCCAATCCATGCATTTGCCTTTAAAGAAAATTCGCGGCCAGGTCAGCCTGGCTCCAGCCACACAAACTTCGGCAACGCTTAAAACCGTGCTCTGCGGCGAGGGTTATATAGCGCCAGCCGTCGACGGCCAGCACTGCATGGGAGCCTCCTTTGTATTGCGCACCGAGGAGACCAAACCCTCCTGGCAGGAGCACGCAGGCAATCTGCACAATGCCGCCGAACTCTCTCCGGCTCTAAGCGGGCTGGTCGTCGAAGATCTGCATCAGGCGCGCGTCAGTTTCCGCTGTACCACACCCGATTATCTGCCAATCACAGGCCCACTCGCAGACGCCGATACCATGGCCGAGCGTTTTGCCCGCTTGCGCCAGAATGCCAAAGCCAATGTCGATCAACCCGGCGGCTATTACCCCGGCCTATTTATCAACGTCGGCCACGGCTCCCGTGGGCTGGCCTATACGCCCTTGTGCGCCGAACTGCTCGCCTGCCTGATCACCGCCCAGCCGCTGCCTCTGCCGCGCGAGCAGATCCTCTCACTGCACCCCGCGCGGTTTTTGATTCGGGATTTGGGCCGTAACCGGATTTAAGGATTAGCCGCACCGCGGTCAGTTCGCTAAAATGCCCGCATTTTTGGGCCTTAGCCCGTCAAATGCGGTTTTTGTGTTATGTCAGAACTACTCTCTCCCGCCGGCACCCTTAAAAGCATGCGCTACGCCTTCGCCTATGGCGCCGATGCGGTTTACGCCGGCCAACCGCGCTACAGCCTGCGCGTGCGCAACAACGAATTCAACAAACTGGAAAATCTCGCCCTGGCGGTAGAGGAAGCTCACAGCCAGGGCAAAAAGTTTTATCTGGCGAGCAACCTGTCGCCCCACAACGACAAGGTGCGCACCTATATCCGCGACCTGGAACCCGTCATTGCGATGAAACCGGACGCGCTGATCATGGCCGACCCAGGTCTGATCATGATGGTGCGGGAAACCTGGCCGGATCAGCCGGTGCACCTCTCGGTACAAGCCAACGCCGTCAACTACGCAACGGTGAAGTTCTGGGCCAAACAAGGCATCGAGCGGGTGATTCTGTCGCGCGAGTTGTCCATCGAGGAAATCGAAGAAATCCGCAACGAATGCCCGGATACCGAACTGGAAGTTTTCGTACACGGCGCACTCTGTATCGCCTATTCTGGCCGCTGCTTGCTGTCCGGTTATATGACCCACCGGGACTCCAACCAAGGCGCCTGCACCAACTCCTGCCGCTGGGAATACAACGCCCACCCGGCGAAAGAAACGGAAACCGGCGACTTGATTGCGGTGGAATCGGCGCAGCCGAAAACCTGGAACCCGGAAATCAACGACGAAATCCAGCCGGTGCTGCTGCAGGAAAAAAGCCGTCCAGGCGAATATATGCCCGCATACGAAGACGAGCACGGCACCTACATCATGAACTCCAAAGACCTGCGCGCGGTGCAGCATGTGGAGCGGCTGGTGAATATGGGCATCCACTCGCTTAAGATCGAAGGCCGCACCAAATCCCACTACTACGTGGCGCGCACCGCGCAGGTTTACCGCCGCGCTATAGACGCCGCCAAAGCCGGCCAGCCTTTTGATATGAACCTGATGCGCGAGCTCGACCACCTCGCCAACCGCGGCTACACCGAAGGCTTCTACCGCCGCCATGTGCCGAGCGAATATCAGAACTACGAAAAAGGCGTTTCCGACAATAGCAACCAACAGTTTGTGGCCGAAGCCATCGCCTACGACGCCGCCAACGGCTGGCTGACCCTGGATGTGAAAAACCGCTTCGAACTGAACGACCAGCTGGAATTGATCACGCCCAAAGGCAATCACGTATTCCGCCTCGGCGCACTGGAAAGTACCAAGGGCGAAAGTCTGGAGGCCGCTCCCGGTTCCGGTCACGTTGTCCGCATTCCCGCGCCGGACTTCCCCCTGTCGGAAGACGGCGGCTACGCTCTGTTGATGCGTTATTTATAAACTGCGGATTCCACATGGCTTCATTTAAATCCATTGTCGTCCTCACAGGTGCTGGCGTCTCCGCCGAATCCGGCATCAAAACCTTTCGCGACAGCAACGGCCTGTGGGAAAACCACCGTGTGGAAGATGTGTGCACGCCCGAAGCCTTTGTGCGCAACCCGGAACTTGTACAGCGGTTTTACAACGCCCGGCGCCAGCAATTGGTGACAGAGGCAAAACCCAATCCCGCACATCTTGCCCTGGCGGAATTCGAACAGTCCTTTAAAGGCAAATTCACCTTAGTCACGCAAAACGTCGATGACCTGCACGAGCGCGCCGGCAGCCGCAATTTATTTCACATGCACGGCGAATTATTAAAAGCGCGCTGCAGTTCCACCGGTAAAGTCATTCCCTGGCGTGACGATATTGCGGTCGATACCCCCTGCCCGTGCTGCAACCGTATAGGCGCACTGCGTCCGCATATTGTGTGGTTTGGTGAAATGCCGCTGTATATGAATGAAATCGAAGAAGCACTGGCTGAGTGCGATTTATTTGTCTCCATCGGCACATCCGGCCAGGTTTACCCAGCTGCGGGCTTCGTGCAAATCGCCCGCAGCTACGGCGCTCATACCGTCGAACTCAACCTGGAACCTTCCGCGGGCCGCTCGCTGTTTGCCGAACACCACTACGGTCCGGCCAGTCAGATGGTTACCGAGTTTTTCGCCCAACTGGCCCAGCAAAACGCTTAAAAAATAGCCGATCAAAGCCGCGCATTTTTCAATGCGCGGCTTTGATCGGCTAGGCAATACATCTCATCCGCTCCAGTTGACCTGCGTCAAGACAAACTTGGGGGGTCGTCCTAAACTTCTGGTTATGAAATCAGATGATCCCAACATGTTAAACGCCGTCCACGAAGAGCCGCACCTTCCCCAAGAAGTCGTGCTGGAGCTGCTCCATTGTCAGTTGCGCAACAATATTGCGCCGCTCGCGTTGGAGATCGACTGCGCCGCCATGCGCACTTGGGGCGAAGAACAAATGCAAGAGCGATTTCGCTACCAAAATCTGGTGCGCGAACTGCGCGCCTGGAATCACTACTTAAACCGTCGCCCAATCAGCCGCATTTTGATCAACGAACCCTTTTGCCTGATGGATGCGCCGAGCCTCACAGAACTGACTCACGCCATCGGCCAAAACCTCAAACTCATTTCCGGCAACCACGTCGAACACACGGCGACCTTAGCCATCGCCGATATCACGCGGCAAAACATCGCCCTGCTGAAGGGATTGGGGTTCAACCATATCGAAATTCGCGTCCCGGTGGATTTTGATATCCAGCAATTGCGGCAAGTAAAACAAACCCTGCTGGAATTCAAAATCGCCTACGTCAGTTTGCAATTGGATTTTGGCAGTGAGCGCGATGCCTTCAGCATGCAACTGATGGAATTGTTGTCATTTGTCGAACCGGCCACCCTGGCGTTTCACCGCAGCATCAAAGATCCATTGGCCCGCATAGCCGGAGAAGGACTTACCGCTCTGTTAATGCAATTTGGCTACTTCCTCCATGAAGACAACACCATCATGCGCTTTAACAGCCCCCTACGCAGCCGCCCTACAGACTGCGTAAGGCTCGGCCCTGGTGCAGCGTCTCGCTTCGGCGCTATGCGCACCGTCAATTTTGCTACCGCACCGGCTTATCATGCCCGCGTACAGACCAATGGCTTGCCCGTAGCAACCTGTCGCTAACCGTGGTTTTGCCCGCTTTTTTGACAAGCCATTCTGGCATCCACTATCCTTTCGATGGTTTACCCGCCCCAAAATTGAGCAAGCATTTCTAATCAGGCTGTTTCCGCATGGTTATTCCTACCTCCCAATGCCACTCCATGCCGCAGATCAATTGCTCCAGCTGCCGCCTGAATATGCTGTGCCTGCCGATCAGCCTTGAACTGACCGACGTTAACAAACTCGATGAAATCATCCAGCGCGGCCGGCCGATTCAAAGGGGCGATCACGTCTACCACGCTGGCGATAAATTCCGTTCCGTCTACGCCGTCCGCTCCGGAGCCATCAAAACCGTCAGCAATACTCAGGACGGCCAGGAGCAAATCACCGGATTTTATTTGCCGGGCGAAATCATTGGCATGGATGGACTGGCGACCAACGCTCACACCAACTCTGCTATTGCCCTGGAAACCTCCGCCGTCTGCGAAATTCCCTTTGGCCGCCTGGAAGAATTAAGTGCGCAATTGCCGAATTTGCAGCGCCGTTTTTTCCAATTGATGAGCAAAGAAATCACCAACGACCAACAGCTCATCACCCTGCTCAGCAAAAATAATGCGGATCAGCGCATTGCCTCTTTATTGCTGAGCATTTCCGCACGCAATCACAGCCGTGGCCTGTCGGCGGAAGAATTTTATTTGCCAATGTCCCGCTCAGATATTGGCAATTATCTCGGCCTGACCATCGAAACCGTCAGCCGGGTTTTGAGCCGTCTCCACAAACAAAAAATCATCACGCTGGATAAAAAGCACGTATTGATCAACGACATGACTGCCCTGCGCAATTTGGCGTTAACCAGCGACAAACCCTGATTTTTTACACTCTCCCGCGCCGCTGCGGTGCCATTTATTTAACGGATTTTCTATGCCCACGCCTTTTGCAAAAACCATTGCTCTTATTGACGCCGCCAACCAGCAAGATCCCAATCTGGAACAGGATGGCGACAAATCCTTTCCCAAAGAGTTTTTGTATTCGGAGCGCATGACGCGCTGCCTTTTGGAGTTTCGCCCAGATGCTTCCGAGCATCTGCAAATTGCCGTGCGCGGCCAACATATTGAACGCTGGACCAGCCCGCGCAGCGCCTATCCGGAAGGCCGCACCGGTTACAAAAAATGGCGTGCTGAATTAGGGCTGTTCCACGCGCGGCGCGTAGGTGAATTAATGCACGAAGCTGGCTACAGCGAAGAAGATATCAAACGCACGCAGTACATAGTGCAAAAACGCGGTTTAGGACGCGATGCGGAAACACAAACTCTGGAAGACGTCGCCTGCCTGGTATTTATCCGCCATTATTTGGAAGATTTCGCCAGCAAACACGACGAAGAAAAATTAATCGACATTATCAAAAAGACCTGGGCAAAAATGTCCGCCGATGCCCATAACGCCGCCCTACAAATTCCATTGAAAGACGACCTGAAAAATCTCGTAGTCAAAGCGCTCGCGCCTTAAGCGCGAGTGATTTTCTGTTTTAAGAGACGTTAAGGACAGATTTTTAATGCAGTTTTTCAAGTGACTGAATTTTGAGGCTGCCGTCTAAATGACAGAGCCTCAAGACTGCTTCTTTAATGAAAGTACCTTGCGTGTAGTTTTCGGCAAGGAGGCTACTTGTGCTCGCTCAGCAAATCGTTTTTGCTCCTGCTTAGCTTCCTGAGCCTGCGCCAGCTTGACTATCGCCTCAACACCGCAGCGCAAAAGTCTAACCTGTTCCAGAGCTGTCAACCCCTCGGGAAGTTTGCCCGGATGAACTCCGGACGGATTATTTAAATCACCTTCCACAACCACTTTGAAGCCGGTTGAATGCACCGCTGAAGATGACGCCAGATCCACAGTCCATGCTTCGAAATTCATTGCTTTGCCCTCATGGAAAAACCAAGTTTCGTTTATTAATAAGATAATTTTCCTTCTTAACGTTAGCGCACGGATTCACCGTCAGCCAAACCGGCGCTAGACGTAGTTTCAATAACCACTCTGGTGACCATTTCTTACCCATATATATCAAGGCTTGGAAAGAAGATTAGGCGTCCAGGATGTCGAATTCAGTGAAATTTTCACATCTGGGCAAAGTGATTTTTCATTGAATGGGATACATTCCCATGGCCGCGTCCCTGATGCCGGCCTGATGCATATTTGCTCACTTATCGGATGAACAGAGGCTTAATGATGAAAGTCAACCGTATCGTTGCCAATATCCCGACTGCCAACCCCGCCGCAGCGGACAAATTCTACCGCGACATTCTAGGCTTGGAAGTCGCAATGGACCATGGTTGGATTCGCACTTACGCAGGATTAAATCAAATGACCGTCCAAATCAGCTTCGCCAGCCAAGGTGGTTCGGACACGCCGGTACCCGATCTCTCCATAGAAGTAGACGACCTCGACGAAGCACTGCTCCGTATGCAACAAGCTCAAATCCCTCTGGAATATGGCCCGGTCGAGGAACCTTGGGGTGTGAGAAGGTTTTTTGTACAGGATCCGTTTGGCAATCTGGTGAATGTGCTGCAGCACATTTGATAGAGCTGATGCCTATGCGGGGCTACTTTATGCGGCCCCTGTCTGTGCTCAGCTGTTTTTGGAGCGACTACAAAATAAAACGCCTAACCCAAGAAATCTTTTTTTAGAATGCCGCGCCCCAGACGCCTAATACTCCTTCTGGCTAACCCTATTACGAGATCCGAATGTTTGCATTTCTCTCCTTTTTGCTGATAGCCGCAAATCTGCGACCAGCAATCACCACCGTTGGTCCATTGATTAGCAGCATTCAAGACGCCACTGGATTGTCCGGCACCGCGCTGGGACTCTTGAGCAGCCTCCCCTTGCTCGCCTTTGCCGCATTCGCCCCGCTCGCCAATTTCGGTCGTCGCTTTGGCCTTGAGCGAGTGTTGACGGTAGCTATGGTGATGCTCTTTACGGGACTTCTTATTCGTTCCAGCGGCTCTGCCATAGCGCTTTATTGCGGCACATTACTGCTCGCGGCGGGCATCGCTATCGGCAATGTACTCGTCCCCAGCATCATCAAACGCGATTACCCCGACCGAATAAACACACTCACCACCATTTATGCGCTGGTGCTCACTTTAACTGCTGCTATTGCCTCGGGGCTGGCAGTTCCTTTGGAACGGTTGCTGCCCGGCGGATGGCAAAGCGCGCTGGCAGTCTGGGCAATCCCAGCCGCACTTGCGGCAGCACTCTGGGCATGGGCGTCTTTTCGGCCTCGCCACACACCTCCACCCAATCCGAATTCCACAACGTCATCCGTTTGGCGTTCTCCTATCGCTTGGTGCGTCACCACCTTTATGGGGCTGCAATCACTCTGTTTTTATGTATCCATCGCTTGGCTGCCCAAGGTCATTCAGGACAACGGCCACGACCCCGCCTTTGCAGGCTTAATGATCACTGGCTTGCAGCTTGTCTCTCTGGTTTCCGGCGCCGCCATGCCGCGCCTGCTCGCTAAGCGAAAAAATCAAAGTGGACTCGCCTTGTTCGCCGCGCTCACCATGGCGACGGGATTTTTTGGCCTTCTTGCCTATCCCAAAGCAGCAATGATTTGGGTTTGCGTTGTAGGATTCGGCAGCGGCATCTCCTTCCCTCTGGCCATAGCCCTTATAGGCCTGCGCACCCGCGACCATCACCAAGCCACCTCTCTCTCCCTAATGTCCCAATCCATAGGCTACCTCCTCGCCGCCTCCGGCCCACTTTTATTTGGCCTTGCGCACGATATTTCCGGCGGATGGCTAATTCCGTTGGGGGGATTGACGGCTTGTGCGGTGGTTCAGGCGGGTATGGGGTATTTGGGGGGAAGGGATAGGATGGTTTCTGATGCAACAGAATAGGAATGCGCAACGAAAATAGGCGCTAAGGATTACCTCTTGCTGTCCATAAAGGTGCACGCTCTTAGATATCAAGATCTAAATAGACTGCCGCATGATCCGATGCCTGCTCCCATTGGCCCGACATTTCCGGGTAAGTTTCCCAAGCGTCTGGCCTCGACTTGCGACTTCCCCAAACACCCTTACGAAAAATACCGCCGCCAGTCACATGGGCGGCAAGACTCTGCGATACAAAAATGTAATCCAATCGATTACGGATGCCTTGTGAGTCATAGGTCCCGGGTCGGTTGCCCGAATTAAAATTTCGCAGTGAATAACACTCCACAAGCGGACTTCCATTGTCATACAAGGGTAAAAGATTTTTAGCGGATTCCCCCACAGCCGTTGGCCCCTCGTTTAAATCCCCCAAAACCACGACATGCTCATTTGCTTCGACCAAAGTATCAACCAATTGACGAACTTTTTTTGCCTGGCGAAACCGTTTTTCGCCTCCACCACCTGATTGCGACTTGAAATGATTCACGAGTATATGAATACGAGTACCCTGCGGAGTCATTACCTCATACACACAACAATCTCGACTAAAGATTTTTCCTTTTTCATCCTCCACATCAACATTGGAATAAATTCTTCCAATTGGAAAACCTGTACGAGTCAATAGACCGACGTCGATACCCCGCTCGTCATTACCATCAACCAGCATGACTTGACGATATTGCTTAGCAAGCAGCTGTTCGTTGAAGTGCACAAGGGAAGGACGATCATCCGCCTCAATAACGCCGATAATGTCTGCAGCAACATCATTGATTACTCGCGCAGTCATATGAATCGCACGCTCGTCCACTGGCTCAGTTGCAAGCTCGACCCACCCAACCCAGGAACTTCGTCCGGTTGCAACAATTTCCATACCTTCCATTGAATTTGCTAGTTGACGATCAAATTTTCCTCTATTTGCCCTCAGCCAAGCCCACAAAGGGGACGCGGATTGCCGTCGGCGCGCGACGCCATGTTGATTGAGATAATACACATCGAGCTTAATCAGTAGTTCGATCATTCTGGCTTTGTCAGCATCCGAATATACCGGCTTATCAAACAACTCATTCACTTCTTTGTACGCAGCAAGAATATCTTGGTTTTTTGCGGGGTCTGTCTGATCAAATGCGGTAACTCTATCGAAGAGATTCTCGACATTGTAGGAGGCAATTCTGACCATACGATGTCCTCTGCAAATCGATAAATGACGGACCTGGACCTTTGGAAAATTCCGCTTCACGCTGGGAGCCTGGAATGTAGGTGAGCAGAGCGAAATCAAAAAGTACAAGGTCAAGAACTGGTGTAGCGGTACATTCCAAAATCCGCTCAATACGCACGACGCAAATTTTGAGCCACCAACTCCTCCACTACCCGCAACAGACAAAACCAGCATTTTAATTCAATAATTTATTCATTAACTATAATCACATTACGGATCGAACCAAACCAGTAGAATTTCCCCAGTGTAAGTTTTATCGACGCAATAAAGTATGGAGATTCCACATTTTCATAATTTTCAAACGCGGGATAAAATCGAATTAAACATGAAAATAGGAAATTGCTTTGTGTTATTTGAGTGCTCAACAATTACAAAGTACCCCCCGATCGTTGCCATCGGACTCCTGCACAACGCAAGGAAATACCCGTACCCCACGGCAAGAAGACCAACCATCAATCGATTGAGCGCGCACTTCGTTTCAAAATAATTTGCACGCAGATTTGATAGCGCCCGAATAAATCGCTCTTTGAGCACACCAGCCACGCCGCATAATTTCGAGACAAGTGCGAATAATGGCAGAAATTGATTTGGATCTTGCCCATATGACCTACCCAACCTGACCTAATCCCTACCCTACCAAAACCCAATTTCGCGGACTCGATCACAAACCGATTCGCCACTGAATGGTTGCATTGCGATCAAACGAGGGCACTGGTATATCCTTTGGAATTTTGCGGCAAACGCGGAGTAATCATCATGATTTTAAGAACCATCATTTTGGCAGGCTTGCTGGCTACCGGGGTTAGCGCTAACGCAACTGATTTCAGAATGAAAATCGACCGTATCGACGAATTGAATGGAATCGTCCTGCGAGGTGTTTCTATCACTGGGACTGCCGAAGAGGGATGCATTTCCCACGATGATGTATTTGTTGTGAGACGCAACGGAAAAGAAGTGTTGCAAGCGGTTGCTCGCATCTTGCTTGTGGAGGATCTGAGAGAAGGGGAAGAAGTTGACGGCGAAGCCTATGCCGGCGAAGTGATTAGTTTTTATCTTCCCGACATGAAAAAAGAGGTTGTACAACTGGGGGATTTTGTAACTGCCAAGGCCACCAAGTGCAAAAAAAGCAAGCGACGGTAAGTCTGCTTTATTAATCCTTTGGGCATTTTTTTGTGTAAAAACACGGCTTTAGAGTCAATATGACCATGCGCAAGTTGGCAATTTTTTAACCAAATCTTTGCTTTATTTGATGATATGACAAAAGGAAGAAATGGCGCACATACCAAATTTCAATATCTACGTAGATTGGTTCTAAGGCATGTTCGACGCGACGGTTGTATTTGTCGGTCGCCGCGGCAGTGCGGTCCGGGTGGAGCAAGTTAACAATAACGATGGCTCGTTCGATCGGAATGCCTCACCCGGAGCGAAGATGCTCCTCCTATTTTCAATAAACAGCAAATATTCATTAGGCGGGGTTTCCCTATGAGTTTTTTCAAACTTAAAAGCTCACTTGCAGCAGTGACGGCATGTGCTGCTTTGATGAGTTTTTCCTCAGCGAACGCTTGTACCGGCGTACTTAACAACTCCAACAACGCGGTCGGTACTCACAACGGCTTCTACTATTCATTCTGGAAGCAGGAAAACGGCAACCGAGTAAGCATTACCTGCGGTGAACCCGGCTATTACAAGACTGAATGGAGCAACGTCTTTAACTGGGTAGGTGGAATGGGCTGGAACCCAGGCGGTCCGCGAATCGTTAATTACCGCGGTTCATTCAACTCTGGCCGCCAGCGCAACTCCTCAAACTCATATCTGGCACTTTACGGATGGACTCGCGTCCCAACAGAAGTTGAGTATTACGTAGTTGAGAGTTACGGCTCCTACAACCCAGCTAACTGCGGTGGTGGCGGCGGTGTAGTTGGCGGCGGCGGTAACGGTGACGGCCGCAAAGGAACCGTTACTATCGGCGGTGTGGCTTACGACTTGACTCAGTGTACTCGTACCAACCAGCCTTCTATTTCTGGTACTTCCACATTCAAGCAGTTCTTCAGCGTACGCCAAAACCCGCTGCCCTGGGGTCAGGTTCAAGGCTCCATCGACGTGGGCGCGCACTTCCAAGCCTGGGCTAACGCCGGCATGAGACTGGGTGATGACCATTACTACATGGTTCTCGCTACCGAAGGTTACGATGGCAACAGAAACTCCTCCGGTAACTCCGAGCTGTGGATCAGTGAAGGTGCAGGTGGCGGCGGCGGTAACCAAGGCCCAGCATGTGGTGAAGTAGGTGGCGTACCTGTTTGCTGTCATATCCGCTCTGAAGACCCGATTGGTAGCGGCATGGGTATGGAGAACGGCAAAGCTTGTACTGTAACCGACAAAACTGTCGGCTGGCACCCAGCCAACCCATCCAACGTTATTGCAGCGGTTAACGTAGGTAGCGATGGCCCCGCAGTTCAGATCGGCAACATCTACTACGCGCCTAACCTCTATATGACAGGCGGTCAGCCGAACTCCACTACAGCGAACATTACTGGCGGCAACAACGACGTTTACAAAACCGAGCTCTACGGTGACTTCAGTGCGTCTATCCCTGTTACCAACGGTGCTTACACTGTTGAATTGGGCTTTGTTGAGATGTACTGGACTGCCTCTAACTCGCGTTCTTTCAACGTTGCTATCGAAGGCCAGCAAGTAATGCGCAACGTCGATATCTATGCAGAAGTTGGCGCCAACACTGTAATGAAGAAGACCTTTGACGTAACCGTAACCGACGGCAAACTGGACGTTGTGTTGACTACTAACACTGACAACGCAACCCTGAGCTCACTGTTGGTAACCAAGTCAGCTAGCAGCTCTTCCAGCTCCAGCTCGTCTTCCAGCAGCTCTTCAAGCAGCTCTAGCAGCAGTTCTTCCAGCTCTAGCAGCAGCTCATCTAGCAGCAGCTCCAGCAGCTCTTCCTCCGGCGGCAACAACAACGGCGGTGGCAATGGCAATACTGGCGGCGGCAGCAACGGTGCTCTGTTCCTGCTGATGATGGGCGCTCTGCTCCTGTCTCGCCGACTGGTTGTAAAACAGTAATCAATCAATCCTGAGTAAACAAAAATCCCGGTTTGGTTACCAAACCGGGATTTTTTTTATCTGGGAGCATTCGGCAGTAAGACCCTTACACAAACTCCGCCACCATTTCTGTTCTCCAAGGAAATCTGCCCGCCGTGGGCATCCACGATCTCGCGACACAGCGATAAACCAATTCCGCTGCCCGATTGTTTGGTGGTGTAGAAAGGCAGCAGCGCATGTTCCATGGTGTTTGCTGACATGCCGGTGCCGCGATCCAAAACCCGTAACACGCAGTATTGGCTGTTTTGCTCTATCGCCAACCAGATTTCATCTGAGGCTGAGCCAGATTCGTGGGCATTTTTTAGCAGATTGGTAATCACTTGCTGAATCTGCACCGGGTCAAAATATCCCGGAGCAGAAGGCATATTCCCGTCAAAACGAAATTCCAAAGCTACAGACAGCTTTTTAATAAACTCCGACCAATCCACTCGCTTCTTTTCTGGCGTTGGCAATTTGGCAATTCGCGCGTAGCCATCGACAAAGTGTTTGAGATGCTGAGCGCGCTCGCCAATGGTTTCAAATACCACACTCAACTGATCATATTTTCCTTGTTCGACCAGCCGCTCGCCGGAATGCGCCATTGAGGAGATCGGCGCTAGGGAATTATTCAACTCATGAGTAACCGTACGAATGACTTTTTTCCAGATCATCGCCTCCTGGCGATGGAGTTCGAACGTCATACGCTTGATCAATATCACCTCATGTTTGCGCACATTAAACATAAAACTTCCTGTGGTCATGTGATAAAGCTCATCGCCGGAGCTTTCTTTCACCCGGAATAACCCATCTTGTCTTTGCGCAATCCTTTCTCTCAGTAAGTCTGGCGTAGCTTTGATCGCGTCGGACAGGCACATGCCGTTAATCGGTTTGCCAGCATTGAGCATTTCCTTGGCAAAACTATTGGAATAAATCACTCGATCTTCTTGATCTATAAGAACAACCCCCATGTTGGAGTTTTGAATGATCATATCCAGCAGCAATTCGCGCTGATATACGTGCTGCCGCTCGTTACGCATTTTTTCTGAAAGCTGATTAAAAACAGCAATGATTTCGCTGAGTTCGTCCTTGCCTGTATTGAAGATGCTTACACTAAAATCGTTATCCAGCAGGTTCAGCATGCCGTTCTGGATAGCGCTGATTTTGATTTTTTGATGCTGCGCCAACTTGCTCACCAACCAGGTTGAGACTGCCAGCGCAACCGGCAGAGCGACCACCAATGCCACCCATAAGTCATCAATTAATTTCGAAAAAGCAACCAAAATTCCCAAACCGATAGTGATCGATAGCGTCACTATCGCGCAAAGCTTTCCTTCAAGTGAGATGGTTTTACGAATTGAGTTCAATTTTGTATTTTTCCAATCGACGATAGAGAGCTTGGCGAGAAAAACCCAGTTGTCGTGGACGGTCTTATCGCCGCCTTTTCCCGCGCGCTGGATTTTGCCTCTGCGAATGTGCAGACCATGCAGCACGATCTGGCGCAAAGTCTGCGCACTCCACCTGAGGGTTTTGCCAAAGACACTCCGGAATTTTGGATTCAGCGCTGGCTGGAAAAAAATCCCCAAGTGGAAAACGGCATTCTCACTCTGTTTTTCCTTAATCTGCTGAAACTCGAGCCGAGGATGGCGGTGTACCAGCCCGCAGGATTGCTGCATGCCTATCCGGAGGGGCAGAACGTCGAGCTGATGGCCAATTCGGACAATGTGCTGCGCGCCGGTCTGACGCCTAAACATATCGACGTAGAAGAACTGCTGCGCACCTGCGCCATCTCCCCCAGCCGCGCGGAAGATTTCATCATCGCGCCGCAAACCCTCGCCAACGGCGAAATCCGCTACGCCACCCCGTTCGAGGAATTTGAACTGGCGGAAATTACCGGCACCGAAGGAACCCAGGTGAACTGGCGGGTGGAAGCTCCGGAAATCCTCTTCTGCTACCACGGCCGCGCCACCCTGCAACCCACCGCGCAATCTCCCCTGCCGATCGCTCAAGGCGACAGCGTGCTACTGCTGCCAGGACTGCAGATCTCGCTGCAGGCGAACTCGCCGAATGTGCGGTTTTTTAAAGCCCGCAACCTGCTTTAAGCCGCGCAGCCCGACTACCTTCGGGCGGCTTTTTTGTGGTTGGTATGCACGGCACAGCTCATTATCGTAAGCCTAATCTCACACCGAGTGTTGATATTCACCAATAGACAGAACGGATGCCAATCAATACCCTTCCACACCGCGTCCCATCCATTCATTGATGAGAATCCCGGGATAAGACTGTGCCCATTAAACCTTTATTGTTTTTTATCTTTTTATTATTCAGCTCAGGAGCCTCAGCCATGACTCTTTTTGATGCAGGAAAGGTCTGTCTTTTTTCCAAAATCTCTGGAGTCATCACCTTAGACGGAAAGCCCGTTGCAAATGCAAAGATCACCCGGACTGTTAATCTGAATAAAGACAAGGTTGACCATACCTACACAGATGACAAAGGCTATTTCGAGATGCCTGCTGTTTTTCAGCGAACGGTTACCAAATTTTTGCCGCAGGAGTTTGTGGCCAACCAAGAGATAGTCGTACGCCATCTAGAGAAAGACTACCGGATATGGAGCAGTGTCAAGAGAACACCGGAGGAAAATTCTGAAGCGCGCGGCAAAGATCTCGTGGTCGAATGCGAACTCAATAGCGAAGAAACTCTCATTACTGTTAACAACTCACCAATTTTTAGTTTGTGTAAATGGAATGTCGAACCCGACCCTAAAAGGAAGATTTTCTGATGACAACTCTTAATCCAGACCAGTCCGCAAAACTAGCCGACGATGTTTATACACTGACCCGCCTTAGAACCCTTGAGGATGCGTATAAGTATCTGAACACTGAATATGCAGGCGTATTTTCGTTTTCAGAAAAAACGCTGACCAAAGGCAAAACTGGGGGGCCTGGCATTATCAAGTGCAAAACGGCTTTTGGGTTTACGTTACTCGGCCAGGGTTCTTATTCAGGACAAGCCTTTATTATTTTTCGTGGGACGCAATATCTCGCTGACTGGCTCACTAACCTAAACATAGGGTGTTCACGCTCATCGTTCAGCCAATCCGTCCACGATGGATTCAACATTGCGTTCAAGAGCATGGAGCGACAGATAGCCGACTTCATGGATACGGTAAAGAACAGCGGCGTTCATTCTATTCACTGTGTTGGACATAGCTTAGGAGGTGCGCTCGCCACTCTGTGCGGCGAGTGGATCAAAGCGAAATATGGCATGAAACCATACATTTACACCTTCGGTAGCCCGAGAGTAGGCATGAGTGGGTTTGCCACAACCTGCACCCGCGAGGTAGGTAAAGAGCGGATATTCCGCGTTTATCATAAAACCGATGTAGTGCCCTGCATTCCTATTTGGCCCTATATTCATACGCCAAACAAGGGTACTCAATACTACTTACCTTCCCCTGGTATTCTTCCCGGTGCGGAATACCATGGCATGAACCATTACGTCGCATCGGTGCAAGATAAGTCTTGGCAAACCCTATCCGCTTTGAAACCAGAACAAAAAAGTGACTTTAGCATTGCCGCTTGGCTAAAAGAAGAAGGCCCCGTTGGGGTTACCATCAAAGCTGTTGAGTGGCTGGATGCAGCCATTCAATTCGTGATTCGAAAATGCATCGGCGCCGCTGAGTGGATTGTTTCCAAAGCCATGGGCACATCCGCCACAATAATGGATCGCCTAGCGTTTATTTTAAGTGATGGTGTCACCCTGGAAGAAAATATATCCGCCTGGGTAGTCCGGCTGATACGAAAAATACTCAGTTTCCTTGGCCGAGCGCGTCATGCCTTGTCCAAAGCGGAACTCAGCCGGACCTATATCAAATCTGTTTTGACAGACCTGCAGGTCAAATTAAATAGCATTGCTCAGAATGCGCTAAGTAGTGCGCTAGTTCAGGGAAGAGCTATTTAACATTAGTTTGATCTTGGTAACCATTTGACTAGATGGTTACCAAGATCACAATGAATACCCTTACAACGCTCTCCAAATATTCCTGCAAGAGATCAGTAACCGAAGACCAATTCATCGAAATCCATTTTTTCAATGCTCTCCGCGCTGATTTCCGGCTTGGCTCTATTTACGCAACCGCCCACTTGTAGAAACAGGGGCTATGAGCCCGATCCAAAAAGGAGATCTTCTAATGTTTTGTCCAGTTTGTGTAATGTCACCTCCCTGTGACACAAAATCCGTCTGCTTGGAATCAATTCTACTGATTCAATAATTTATTCGCCGCCAATGCTAAAAACGCAAAATTGGTCGCGCCGCCGCCGAGTACATATTCCGACTGCTGCCACAGGAACGGAAATTCCTTCAGCTCCGGAAAATCCGGTGCGATCAGCGCAGTTCCGACGATCACGCCGCCAGGCACATAACCGTAATCCATGCGTGTCATACCGTAAGCAGCACTTTTCGATTTTGCGCCTACGCCAGTAGCGTAGGATTGGTTATTGGAACCGGGGTTGGTGCCGAGAACATAGTTCAGAATATTGAGCATATAGTCTTTGCCAACTTCCTGAGGGAAAGCTTTGTGCAAAAAGTAGTGCGCAACACCCTGATATTGCAGCGGCCAGCCGACGCCCCAGAGACCCATCTTGAAGGATAAGCCATAAGGCGTATCGCTCATGCCTTGCTCAGCTTTGCAATAAGCGTCAGCCGCAGCTTGACGCATGGATTCCGTCAGCTCTGCATCACCGAGATCGTGCACTACGCGAGCAACGAACCAGCCCACTTGCATAAAGTTGTCCCGAATAAAATCCTTCTCGGCGAGAATATGATTTTTGTATTGCGCTTCACCGGTGGTACGGAATAATTCAACTGCGGCGTGCCAGACCGTAGTTGTCTTTTAAACCTTCCTGTACCAGGCAGCGTGGGGATATCAGATATTCGCTGGCGCCGATGCGGTAGTGAGGCAGCAGTTTGCTGA